>Ga0207655_1000073_pt1 | contig 232160 bp, 243 predicted proteins | sample KBSM44metaG_FD_184398 | JGI IMG/M metagenome (GOLD analysis project Ga0207655, IMG submission 184398) | Miscanthus rhizosphere microbial communities from Kellogg Biological Station, Michigan, USA - KBS M4-4 metaG (SPAdes) (version 2) | ecosystem: Host-associated > Plants > Roots > Rhizosphere...
ACGTGCCATTCCACTAGGAGGATATGTTTCTTTTGGGAAAGAAAAAGATGGGGTATTAGAAGATGGGTTAAGCAAACACGCGCCGTGGAAACGCATTATTGTAGCGGCTGCAGGTCCAATTGGTAATCTTTTATTTGCTTGGTTGCTAATGTTTATTCTTTTAGCTTCTACGTCCTATAAAGGAACAGGTCTTTTAGTGACGCAAGTAGAAAAAAATTCATTAGCTCAAGAATTAGGCATGAAACCTTCTTCTGTTATTAAACAAGTAAATAAACAAAAAATCGAAACAACTAATGATTTAAAACAACAATTAACTTCACATGCATCTATTTGTGTGACGTATGAATATAAAGGAAGCACTTCAACCAAATGTGGAGAAATAAAAGATCAAAAAAATCCCATATTAGGCGTGGGATTAAAAGAACATCTTTCATTTACACAAAGCATTCCAAAGAGCGCAGAATCAATTTATACCTTAACAAAACTTTATACAAAAGCATTTATCCACACCATTTATGGATTAAAAGTACATGAATTATCAGGACCTATTGGTATTATCGATACGATGCAACAACATACAACAAATATAGAAGAATTTGTTCAAATTTTAATACTTATTAATATTGGATTAGCTGCAGCTAATTTATTGTTCCCGCTAAGCATTACAGACGGAGGACGTATTGTAATTGATTTCATTGCGATTTTAGTTAAAAAACATACACTTCCAACTAGACATTTAGATTTTATTTGTGTGTTATTAATGCTTTGCTTATTTTTAACATCCACTTTTATGGATATCAAACGATTAATCGGATAAAGAGCCAAGGCTCTTTTTTCTTTTCGAAAACCTTGCTTCTCTTTTTTCTCCGTGTTAATACAAAAAGGGAAGGTGATATTTATGGATAAGCCGATCGATATCGAAACATTTTTAAGTGATAAAGTCTTTAAAAAACAAGTGATACCATTTTTTCAACAATTAAATCCCTCTTTTATTCCTTATCAACAACATTTTGAAGCGGTTTTTAGTTTACATCACTCTTTAAATTTGGTTGTTTTTTTATTATTTATTCCACGAAATGAACCAACTAGTTTACCTACACCTCATGATTCTTTTCAAGATATTACAACCAGACCACGAATATCAACTGGAGAATGGGTAGTAGAAAGTATTTTTGAAGTGAAACAAGAAAAAATGGATTATCTTATGGAAAATATTTCAAAACATCAGGAGAAACCTGTTTCTTTCTTTAGAAAAACGATGTATTAAAAAAAAGCTCATATGAGCTTTTTTTAATCTTTTTTCAATTCCAAACCTAATTCAATAATTTTAGCGATAATTTCTTTTACTGATTTATCCCCTAATTGATGAATAGAATACAATTGGCTTTCTGTTAGTGCTAAGATTTTACGTACGCTTGTAAATCCTTCACGTTTTAAACAATTGTATGAACGAACAGAAAGATCTAAATGTTCAATTGGTAAATCTAAAATACGATTTTCTTCTTCTTTCTTTTCTTGATAAATTTCTGTTTTTTCTGCTACATCACTCATTCCATCAAAGAAACTAAAGTGAGAAGTGGCAATTTTAGCAGCTAACATAACAGCATCTTTTGGAGATACGCTACCATCTGTTGTTACGTGTAAAATCAATCGTTCGTATGTAGTATCTTGTCCAATACGCATTTTTTCAACTTCATAACCTACTTTTCGAATAGGGCTGTATGTACCATCTACTGTAATTACTTCTGGTTGATCTAGAAATTTATCAATTTGATCAGAAGGTGTATAACCTCGACCATTTTCTACATAAATTTCAATCTCTACTTCACGATCGCCCGTTAAATGAATTAGTGGTTGCTCGCTATTTTCGATTTGTACATTTTCAGGAAGTAGTAAATCGCTTGCTGTATAAAAACCTGCTTTGCTTTGTTTAAACGTTAAAGTATAAACTTCATCTCCTTGAACAGCAAAGCGCATTTTTTTCAAATTTAAAATAAGTTCAGTTGCATCAATACCAGCTCCAGGAATCATAGCAAACTCATGAACAATCCCCGATACTTTCATCCCAATAACAGAAGCCCCTGGCATAGATGAAAGCAAAATACGACGAATCGCATTTCCAATCGTATGAGCAAACCCTCTTTCTAATGGTTCAATAATAATTTTACCTGGTTCAAACGGCTGTACCCCGCCATCATGATAAACGTTAATTTTTTCAAAACCCATGTTCACAATTACAACCCCCCATATTAATGTTGTCCCCTGTTCAAAACAGGGAACAACTCATTACGTTACTCTTCTTCATTCTTTAAATATGTTGGAAAACCTGTTCCAGCTGGCATTCTTTTACCCGTGATAACCGACTCTTTCAATCCTTTAATGTAATCCTTTTTCCCTCTTACTGCAGCTTCCGTTAACGATTTTGCTGTTTCTTGGAATGAAGCAGATGATAAGAACGAATCCGTTGACATTGAAGCATCTGTAATACCTAAAAGTTTATCTGTTACAGTTACTTCACGTTTTCCGTCGCGTTTTAAGCGATTATTTAATGCTTTTAATTTATAGCGATCAACTAATCGACCTGGTACAACACCTGAATCTCCAGAATCTTTAATGTGTACTTTTCGACTCATTTGTCTAACGATTACTTCGATATGTTTATCGTTGATTTTAACCCCTTGTGCACGATATACACGTTGTACTTCCGCTAACAAGTACTGTTGCGTTTCTTCTAGACCACGCAAACGAAGTAATTCATGTGGGTTAATAGATGCTTGTGTTAATGATTGTCCTTTTGTTACATAATCACCATCTGCTACATTTAGTGCTTGACCAAATGGAACATGGAATGTTTTCGCTTCTCCTTCTTCTGGATGAATCACGATATCTTTTAATCGTCCTCGTTCAATAACTTCAATTTTTCCATCCATTTCAGCTAATACCGCTGAAACTTTTCCTTTTGGTGTTCCGTCTAGTTTACGCGCTTCAAAAATCTCTTGAATACGTGGTAAACCTTGGGTGATATCGGCTCCTGCTACCCCGCCTGTATGGAAGGTACGCATCGTTAACTGTGTTCCTGGTTCACCGATTGATTGCGCAGCGATAACCCCTACCGCTTCCCCAATTTCTACCTCATCACGTGTGGATAAATCCATTCCGTAGCATTTTTTACATACGCCGCGTACAGTTTCACATGTTAACAGGTTGCGGATTGGAATTTCTTTAAAGTCTTTTGCTAAAGAAGAAGCAAGCTCTTCTGTTACAAACGTATCTTTCTTCGCCACAACTTCGCCTTTTTCATTTACAACGTCTTTTCCAATGTAACGACCAACAATACGCTCTTTTAACGATTCAATTTGAGGTTGAATATCACGAACCATTGTGTAAAGGTTTGTTCCGCAGTTATCTTCTGTTATAACCACATCTTGTGCAACATCAACCATACGACGTGTTAAATAACCAGAATCTGCTGTTTTAAGTGACGTATCCGCCATCCCTTTACGTGCACCGTGAGTGGAAATAAAGTATTCAAATACGCTTAATCCTTCTTTAAAGCTTGATTTAATCGGACGTTCAATCGTTTTACCACTTGGATCCGCCATTAGTCCACGCATACCAGCTAATTGTTTAAACTGAGATTTTGAACCACGGGCACCTGATTGAATCATCATTTTAATCGGATTCATTGCTTCTTTTTCTAAGTTTTCAAATGAATCATCTGCTACAACATCTGTTGTTTTAGACCATAGTGCTACGATTTCATCGTAACGATTTTCTTCTGTAATACGTCCGTATTGATATAATTTTTCTACTTTTTTCGCTTTTTCTTCTGTTTCAATCAATAATTCATTTTTCTTATCAGAGCCTGGAACATCCGATAAAGAAATTGTAATACCAGCTCTTGTTGCATATTTGAACCCAATGTTTTTAAGTCCATCTAGCATGTTTGCTGTTGAATTCACACCAGCTACATCAAAAGCGTGACTGATCATTTCTTCAAGGAACCCTTTTCCGATGTTTTCGCCTTTTTTCTCACTTACATAGGCTTTTGCCTCTTCAATGGAGTTAAATAATCCATTTGGAGTTGGTTCCACAATTTTCGCTTCATTGATGTACACCATTTCATCAGGAAGTTCTTTATTTAGCAACACTTTACCAACAGTTGTCACTAAATATTTTCCACCTTTTACTTTCTCGTGATCGCGTACATTTAAGATAATCTTCGCTTGTAACGAAAGATCACCTACGCTATACGCGTTAATAGCATCTTCTTCAGATGGGAAGAATTTACCTTCACCTTTTGCTCCTTCAATTTCAAGAGACAAATAGTGAACGCCCAAGATCATATCTTGTGAAGGCGTAACGGCTGATTTCCCGTTTTGTGGATGAAGCAAATTTTGAGAAGCAAGTAATAAAATGCGTGCTTCTGCTTGTGCTTCACGAGAAAGAGGTACGTGAACAGACATTGTATCTCCGTCGAAATCCGCATTGAATCCACTTGTACTAAGCGGGTGCAGCGTAATAACTTCCCCTTCAATAATAACGGGCTCGAACGCACGAATACTTAATTTATGTAATGTTGGTGCACGGTTTAACATAACAGGATGACCCTCAATAACTTGTTCTAGTACATCCCAAACTTCATCTCGTTTTTGTTCAATTTTTCGTTTTGCTTGTGAAGCACTTTGTGCAAAACCTTGTTCAACCATTTGATTCATAACAAATGGTTTAAATAATTCAAGTGCCATTTTACGAGGAAGACCACATTGGTGTAATTTTAAATCAGGTCCAACGGTAATTACGGAACGACCTGAATAATCTACACGTTTTCCTAGTAAGTTTTGACGGAAACGCCCTTGTTTTCCTTCTAATGAATTGGAAAGCGATTTTAACACACGACGACCTGGTCCTGTAACAGGATGTGTACGACGGTGATTGGCAATCAACGCATCCACGGATTCTTGAAGCATACGAACTTCATTTTCAATGATAATATCAGGTGCGTTTACTTTAAGTAATTTTTTCAAACGATTGTTACGGTTGATAATGCGTCGATATAAATCGTTTAAATCACTTGTTGCAAAACGTCCACCATCTAATTGAACCATTGGGCGAAGATCTGGTGGAATAACAGGCATAACATCTAAAATCATCCACTCTGGGCGATTTCCAGATCGACGAAACGCATCCACTACTTTTAATCGTTTGATTAATTTTTCGCGTTTTTGCGTTTTGATTTCATTGATTTCTTTGATTAGCTCTGCAGCTAATACATCTAAATCCATTCCCGTTAACAATTCTTTAATAACGCTTGCTCCGATCCCTGCTTTAAAACGATTACCGAATTGATACAGTGCATTTTCATACTCCATACCCGAAAGCAATTGTAATTTTTCAAGCGGTGTATCACCAGGATCTGTTACAAGGTGCGCTTTACAATAGATAATGTTTTCTAATTTTTTAAACGGAATGTTTAAAAGTGTAGAAACATAGTTTCTTGATTTAAAATACCAAAAATGAGCAACTGGAGCAGCTAATTCAATATGTCCCATACGTTCGCGACGTACTTTTGAAGTGGTTACTTCTACGCCACATTTTTCACATACTTTTCCTTTGTGTTTTACTTTTTTGTAATTTCCACACCAGCTAGCGCATTGATAATCTTTAGATGGACCAAAGATTTTTTCACAAAATAGCCCATCTTTTTCAGGTTTAAATGTTTTGTAATTGATCGTTTCAGGCTTTTTTACCTCCCCAAAAGACCAATCAAGGATCTTTTTGGGGGAAGCAATACCAATAGGGATAAACTCTAATTCATTTAATAAACTCATATACAACAATCCCTCCTATGGTGATAAATTAATTTTCGTTATCTTCTACATGTCGCTGTGGTTTTTGCATAGGTTCAAACAACGATTTTCCATCTTTGGTAATCGCGTCAATATCCATACCTAATCCACGAATTTCATTGATTAATACTTTAAACGCTTCTGTGATGTTTGCTTCTGGGAATTCCATTCCTTTAACAATTGCTTGATACAATTTAGAACGTCCAAACACATCATCAGATTTTAGTGTTAACATTTCTTGAAGCGTATGTGCTGCACCGTGAGCTTCAAGTGCCCATACTTCCATTTCTCCAAAACGTTGTCCACCCATTTGCGCTTTTCCTCCAAGAGGTTGTTGCGTAACTAAGCTGTAAGGACCCGTTGAACGAGCATGGATTTTATCTTTTACTTGGTGATTTAGTTTTAACATGTACATCACACCAACTGTTACTTCGTTTTCAAATGCTTCGCCAGTTCGTCCATCATACAATTGGAATTTACCTGTTGTTGGAAGACTTGCTTCTTCTAATTTTTCACGAATTTCTTCTGGACTAATTCCGTCAAAAACAGGTGTAGCAAATTTCAATCCTAACGTTTTTGCTACCATTCCTAAATGCGTTTCCATGATCTGTCCAATATTCATACGAGATGGTACCCCAAGCGGATTTAAACACACATCAACAGGTGTTCCATCTGGTAAATATGGCATATCTTCTTCAGGTAGAATACGAGATACTACCCCTTTATTTCCGTGACGTCCTGCCATTTTATCACCAGGGCGAATTTTACGTTTTTCCGCTACATAAATTTTAATTTGCTCGATTACGCCATTTGGAAGTTCTGCGTTTCCTTCTTTTGTGTTTCGAACGATATCAATGATTGTTCCTTCTTTACCATGAGGCATACGAAGTGAATTATCACGCACATCACGTGGACGTTCTGCAAAGATCGCCATTAATAATCGTTCATGTGCATTTGTTTCTTCTTGTGATTTTGGCGTAATTTTACCTACCAAAATGTCATCGCCTTTTACTTTGGTTCCGATTCGCACAATACCTTCTTCATCCAAATTACGTTTTTGTTTTTCCCCTGTATGAGGAATTTCGTCACGCGTAAGTTCTTCTCGTCCAAGTTTTGTTTCACGCACTTCAATGGAATACTCCGTAATGGTGATGGTTGTATAAGCGTCTTCTTTTACTAAACGTTCATTTAATAAGATCGCATCCTCGAAGTTGTACCCTTCCCACGGCATAAAGGCAACCGTTAAGTTTTTACCAAGCGCTAATTCTCCCTCATTTGAAGATGTAGAATCGGCTAAAACATGACCTTTTTCTACTTTTTGTCCATTTGTTACACGCACAAAGTGGTTGAAACATGTATTGGCATTAGAACGTACAAATTTATTCAATTTATATGTTTTTGTACCCAGTGTGTCATAGGTAACTTTTACGTGTTTTTCATTCACTTCTACGACTACTCCGTCTTCTTCAGCAACATAAGAAGCGCGTGTATCAACTGCTACTTGTCCTTCAATCCCTGTTCCAACAAATGGAGCATCTGGATTAATAAGAGGAACTGCTTGACGTTGCATGTTCGCACCCATTACGGCACGGTTTGCATCATCGTTTTCAAGGAATGGGATTAAGGAAGCGCCGATTCCAACAATTTGCTTAGTTGATACGTCAGCAAAATCGATTTCAGATATTTTAACCGTTGGATATTCTTTTCCGTAACGAACGGTAATCGTATCTTTAATAAACGTTCCATCTTCTTTTACGTCACTTGCCTGCGCTATGTAATATTTCTCTTCATCTACCGCCGTTAAATACACAATTTCATCTGTTACTTCTTGTGTTTTGCTATCTACTTTTCGATAAGGCGTTTCAATGAATCCAAATTCATTAATGCGGCTAAATAAACTCACTGTTCCAATTAGTCCTACCCCAAATCCTTCTGGTGTTTCAATTGGACAAATTTTTCCGTAGTGAGAATAGTGAACATCACGCACATCAATACCTGCACGATCTTTCGAGAAACCACCTGGTCCAAGCGCAGACGTACGACGTTTATTCGTTAATTCTGACAATGGATTTACTTGATCTACGAATTGAGATAAAGCGCCGCTTCCTAAAAATTCTTTCATCGCTGCTACAAGCGGACGAATATGAATTAAGGAATGAGGTGTTACTGTTTCTTGATTTTCAGTGTTGTTATTCATTTGGTTTACATTCATACGTTCACGAATGAACTTCTCAACACGTGTTACCCCAATTTGGAATTGGTTTTGTAACAATTCACCTACTAAACGAAGACGTCTGTTCCCTAAGTGATCAATATTATCAACCATTCCTACACCTGCTTCTAATAACACAAGGTAGTTCATTGCGGCAATAATATCTTGATGGGTAATATGTTTAACCGTAGGCTCTCCGTTTCCAATAACTTTTACAGCTTGACCTTCTTTTGTTTCCACAAAGATTTCATTTCCTTCTAAAGCTGTAAGAAGTTGATCGGTAATAATATCTCCAATTTGAAATTGGTTGTTTAATTCTTTTGCTAATTTACGTTTAAAAACGCGACCGTGTAAATTTAATTTTTTATTTAATTTGTAACGCCCAACAGGTGCTAAGTCATATTTACGACCATCAAAGAAAGTAGATTCTACATATGCTTTTGCACGCTCTAATACAGGTGGATCGTTTGGTCTTACTTTTTTGTATAATTCAATCAATGCTTCTTCTTCTGATTGAGTTGTATCTTTTTCCAATGTATTTAAGATAAATGTATTGTTTTCAAAAATTTCTAATATTTTTTGATTGTCTCCAATACCTAATGCTTTTAAAAAGACAGAAGCCGAAATTTTCTTTCCTGAATCCACTTTTGTCCAAATAAGCCCTTTGTTATCAATTTCAAAAGAAATCCAAGCACCTTTATTTGGAATAATCTTTGAAAAATACTTTTGTCTTCCTTTGTCATCAATTTCTGTTTCAAAATAAATACCTGGAGAACGAACGATTTGCGTAACAATAACACGTTCAATTCCATTAAAAATAAAGGTACCTTGTTCAGTCATATAAGGGAAATCACCTAAAAATACTTCCGTTTCAATAACATCTTCCACGTCTTGATTAATAAGACGGAAAACCCCTCTAAGTGGTGCACTGTACGTTAAATTTTTTCGTTTTGCTTCTTCTGGAGTCATGGAAGGCTCTCCCATTTCAGAAGAAACATATTCTAAAATATATGTTCCGTTATGATCTGTAATCGGGAATGTTTCTGATAAAACATGTGGAATCCCTTTTTTAATAAATTGATCAAAGGAATTTAATTGATTTTCAATTAAATTCGGTAACGGAATCGCATCTTTCACTTTTCCAAAATTAATGCGAGTCAAATTAATCACCTCTTTTGAGAAATGGATATCGGCAAATAAAGCATAAGGTTTTTTCCTTACGCTTTCTTTGCATATAAAAAAGAAATCTCCGCTAACACTTGTTTATTTTAAATATTTACGGTTATTCCTTTTTTTAAAAATTAAATTTAGTTCTCTTGTCGGATTGACAAGAGAACTTCCTTATTTTTTCTTTTCTTGCTTTTTAACGTTAAACATAAACACAATCATTGGTTTTCGTTTAATTTCTTTGTGAATAATATCTCCAAAATCTTCGTACAATTCTTTTTTCGCTTTTCCTAAATGTTTTCCTTCTTTTATTTTTTCAGAAATTTTTTCAGCAATTGCTCGATTCAATGATGTTTTTTCGTACTTTCCGACTATGCCTTTTAGTACAATATTCACTCTTACTTGTTGTCCTTCTACGAGTGCGTGAATAACCGCTACACCGTGGGTAGAAAGCCGTTTACGGTCTCTCATAATAGAAATATTCACATCTCCAAGACCTGATCCATCTACTAAAATAGATCCTGCTTGCACTTTTTCCTTTATTTTTGCTTCTTTTTCATTAATTTCAATTACATCACCTATTTCAGATAGAAAAATATTTTCTTTTTCAATTCCAATAGTTTCTGCTAGCTCTGCATGTTTTAATAACATGCGATATTCACCATGAACAGGAATAAAATAAGTAGGTCGTAAAATACTTAATAATAATTTTTGTTCTTCTTGATTTCCGTGACCTGATGTATGAATATCACCTTTATTAATGACTTTTACTTTTTTCTTTAACAACATGTTAATTAATAGTCCAACAGATTTTTCATTCCCTGGAATCGGTGAAGAAGAGAAAATAACTGTATCTCCTTCTCCTAGTTCTACATGACCATGGTCACCACTAGCCATACGATACAAACCAGCTGTCATTTCTCCTTGGGCACCTGTTGTTAAAATTAGTTGTTTGTGTTCTGGAATTTTTTTAATATCTTTATTAGGAACAATAACGCCAGGTTCTACTTTAAGATATCCTAATTTAGAAGCAATTTTAATGTTATTTTCCATGCTTCTTCCAAACGCAATTACTTTTTTATTTAACTTTGTTGCGACATTAATCAGGTTTTGTACACGGTGAAGACTAGATGCAAATGTTGCAACAACTACTCGTCCTTTGCTTTTATGAATCACCGTTTCTAAATTTTCACCTACTGTTTTTTCGGATAAAGACACTCCTGTTTTTTCTGCATTTGTACTATCCGATAAAAGAGCTAACACTCCATTTTTTCCGATTTCCCCTAAACGTTGGAAATCGATAAAATGATTATCAATCGGTGTATAATCAATTTTAAAATCCCCTGTATGTACAATAGAACCAATAGGTGTTGTTACTACTACCCCTACAGCATCAGGAATACTGTGATTTAATCCAAAAAAGGAAACTTCACATTTTCCAAATGGAATTTTACTTGTTTCATCAATGAAATGAAGTTGTTTCATTGTAGCGCCTTTTACATTTTTTAATTTATTTCGAATTAAAGCCGCTGTTAACTTTGTTGTATAAACAGGCACATCAAATTCTTTTAAAAAATGCGGGATTGCTCCAATATGATCTTCGTGACCATGTGTAACAATTAACGCACGTATTTTGTCTTGATTTTTACGTACATAATCAAAATCAGGGATGACGACATCTACCCCTAACATGTCTCCATCAGGGAACGCCACCCCCGCATCAATAATAAATAAATCATTTTCATAACGAATAACCGTCATGTTTTTACCAATTTCCCCTAATCCACCTAGTGGAATAATTTGAACATTTTTCATTTTATTTGGCACATTTTTTCGTGCCTTCCTCCTCTCGTCCTAAAAATGGTATTCCATTTGCTCATGTAAATACGTAGATTCAGGGAACAATTTCAATGCTTCCTTTACGGTTTCATTTACTGCTTTTGTTTCATTTTTTTGTTTATACGATTCCACCATCAGTTCAATTGGTCGGAATAAACGTTCGTTTAGCGTAAATGCTTGTTGAGCAAAAAGAATAGCTTCGTCATACATGTTTAAATTAAATAATATTTCCGATACCTTCACTGACACTCCGTAATTTTTTTGATCATGTTGTAAATAACGAACATAATATTCCATAGCTAATTCATCATGAATATTTGCTTCTAAAATTTCACCGATCTTTTTATGCACAATAGGAGGAAAGTATTCTTGTATCATCAGTAACGATTCAAATTCTTTATATTGTTTCATCATGACTAATTCAGATAAAACAGATATATAAAGTTCCACATCAAGATTTTTCTTTTTTGTTTTTTCTTGATCAAAACATTGATCAATCACTTCTACTAGTAATTTTGATGTTTTATTCGTTACTAAATATTCTTTAATCACACTATCCTTTGTAAATAAATAATAAATAATTGCAAGTTTTAACTGAATTTTTTCTCCATTTTTTAAATTTTTTTCCAGTATTGCGCGCGCACCTTCTTTATTTCCTGATAGAAATTGTATGAAGAAATCTTGTTGAAATTCGTTTACATCTAATTTAGTACCCTTAATGTTTGAATAATATAGTGAAACTCCTTTTTTCATCCGAAGTACTTGTGCAACTTGAAGTTTAAAAAGCAACCCTTTTTCTCCTTCTTTTTCATACAATTCATCCAAGTATGCGATGATTTGTTCTTCATCAAAGGATGTTTTTAAGACATTTACTAATCGTCGTATCGTACTCATTTGATATTTGTTGATATCAACCATATCATTTAAGTATTGAATAGCTTTTGGATAATTACGTTCTTTCATATATAAACCAATTAAACGCTCTCTTGGATAAATTGTTCCAATCCCTTTAATGGTTAAATAACGTTTGTTCGCTTCTCCTAATTTTAAACAGGCTTCATAGGATTTTCTCGCTTCTTGAATACGACCATTTCGTTCTAGTATTTCTGCCTCTAAATAAAATAAATCCGTATAATCTGGATATACTTGTTGCGCTTCTTTACAAACTTTTAACGCATCATCATCTTGTTTAAGCGAAGAGAGCACTTTAATGATGTTATTTACAATCGCAAAAGCTACCCCTTTTCCTTCACTGTATTTATGCGCTTTTTTTAGATATTCTAATGCTTTTTCGTGTTTTCCAAGAGATGTGTATTCATTAGCCATGTTAAATAACATAAAACTATCTTTTGGGTTGTTTTTTAATTCCGCTTCTAATATCTTCATGTTACGAACGCGTTTATTTTTTTTCTTAATGGTTTCATCTGTATAACCCGTATGAATAATACGCAAAGAAGAATGATCTGCTACTACAGGACGATCATTTTCCATCACTTGTTCATGAATGCGATAATAATAAGCTAGTTCAGGGATATTTTTAAAAAGGCGTGCATAAGAATGGGCGTTTCCGATATTGTTTTGCGCCACTAAGTTTGTAATTTGAATCATGAGCGCCGATTTGGTTGTTTTTTGGATTTCCTCTTTAATCAAAGATGCTTCATCGTTCATAAAATATTCATCAGCATCTAATTGCAAAACCCAATCACTTGTTGCTTGTTTTTTAGCAAAATTTCGCGCAGCAGCAAAATCATTTTCCCATTTATACTCATATAACTTTGCACCCATTGACGTTGCGATTTCTTTTGTTTTATCAGTAGAACCTGTATCTACTACAATCATTTCATCTACATATTTTTTAACACTTTCTAATGTTCGTTGCAGTGTTTCCTCTTCATTTTTAACAATCATACACAACGAAACTGTTGGATTTTTTTTCATAAAATCTCCCCCTCTAATTTCAAGATTCTCTGCTAAAAAAATAATCCCTCTAGCAGAACGCCAGAAGGATGATTTAAATACTTTTTGCCATTTCTATTCCTTTGATATATTTATCTACTAACAGGGTTTCTTCAGGAAATTCTTTTTTTATTTCTGTTAGTATCGTAATAGCTTCATCATGTTTTCGTGTTTTCCAATACACTTTTGCTAAAAAATAACGGGGAGCTAAGTACTGTTTATTTTTTTTCATATTTTTAATAAAAATTTCTTCGGCTTTCGCATACTGATGTAATCCCACATATACACACCCTAATTCAAACAACGCTTCCTGATTGTTAGGTTCCATAAACAATACATTTTGTAACACTTTTATAGCTTTTTCGTGTCGCACTTCTTTGCTTAAACATCTTGCCCAATGAATCATCGCTTGTAAATTCATCTCTTCTTCTGCTAATTTTTCAAATATAGCGCTTGCTTTTGTGATTTCATTGTTTCGATATAAAATTTTTGCATAGGTATATTGATACTCTGATTCTTCAGGTGATAATTTTAGTGCTTTTTTTAAACATGTTAAGGCTTCTTCTATTTCATCAACCATATAATAATAAACGCCTGCAAAATAAGAATATTCAGGATTATATGTGTCGAATTGACTAGCCTGTTGAAACGTTACAGCAGCTTCTTTATATTTTTTTTGTTCAACATAGTCTCTTGCTTCTCGATAAAATTCTTCTGCCTTTTTTTTGTAAAAGTCATCTGAATATAAGGAGATCACACGTTTCATAAAATCCCTCCTTTTTTACGGGGGGAAAATAACAAAAAGAGGAGAAAAAGTAAAGCATTTTGTTTTTTTATTTAAAAAAACGAGTATTCACTCGTTTTATTTTGAGAGATCAAAAGGACGAACATCTTCTCGATCAATCTCTTTTAAATATTTTTTTAAAATGTAATAAGCACCTGCTTCTTGCAGCGGTTTTTGATGTTGATTTTTTAGTAACATTTCCTCCGCTTCTTTTCCTTGTATATACATTTTGATCAATTGATTGGTTGATTCACTTAATGAAACGGCTTTTTTCGGAAGATATAAAATACCTTGTTGGATGTGATAACTTTTTACTTGAAGCAATAACACATCAGAAACTTTTATTTTTTCATCAACAACTAATGAAAACAACAGTAAATCACGGATATTTTCTTTCATTAAGTCTTTTATTTTTATGATTTCTTCTTTTGAAAGGATCACCTGTCGTTTTTTCGTCATCGGTTGTTTGATATCTTCCATAGGATTATGTAACATAACTCCCTCTTTTCTCAAATATTTAAAATATAAACGAAGAGAACTTAATTTTCGTGCAATGGAATGATTTGAGTAGCCCTTTTCTGTTAAAAACAGCATAAATCGTTTAATTTGCGTTTCTTTTACTTGCGCTACTTTTATTTTTTCTTTTTCTATGTATTCATCAAATATTTTCAAATCATTTAAATATCCATTGATAGTTTTTTCTTGTTCATATTTTTTTTCTAAGAAGACTTTAAATGAATGGAGCATACTGAAATTCCTCTTTTCTTTAAAAAGATATGAGTAAGAATAGCTACCACAACGATAGATAATAGCGCGATCTTTTCTATTCCATTAAAAAATGATGTATATTGAAATAAATAAAGCAATACACTAATTTCCATCACTAATAACATACTTCCATATCGAACAGAAATAATATTAGAAAGAAACAAGCTTAATACAAAACAATATAACAAAATAAATAAAATAGCGCCTATGTATTCGGATTTTATCCATAGTAATACAGAAAAACAAATCGCTAACGGTATGGTGATTGGAAAAATAATTTTCTCAATTAAAAATCCCCACTCATTCTCTTTATCTTTTTTTTCATTTAGCTCTTTCCCTTTTAAAATTAAAAATAAATACGGAAGCAAAAACACAATCGCTATGTATTCTTCCAACGATTTATTATTTAAAAAAGACGTAATAAACGCAGAAGCAATTGCCAGATAGGCAGGCTCCACAATCAATCTTTTGTATAAATGAATAGGCAGCGGAGCTGCCAATAATGTTAAAAATCCAAAGACTAAAAAATAAAAAATAATGGTATTTGAATGAATAAAAATAGATGCTAATCCGATACTATATGTAATTAAATAGATCAATATATTCATTTTCTTTTCTGCTAGAAAATATTCTAACAGTTCACCTCCCTTTTACTCATGAAATTTCGTTAAAAACTCGATACTTTGATCAACGTAAGATACATCTGGTTGATTTTCAACAATCCATAACTTCTTTTTTATTTCAGGATATGTTAGTATATGTTCATAACCCATAAAATTAATCAGCCCTTCTCCCAAAGGAATGGGTTTTTTATCGTTTTTTCTAGATCCGCAACCTTTAATCGTATCATTAATATAAAGGACTTCAATTTTTTCCCACCCTACCTTCGCATCAATTTCTTCGTATCGTTCCTTTGTTTTTTCGGATGTTATAAAATCATAACCAGCTGCATAGAGTCTTGAAAAGTCTAATGCCCCTTTAACTTTTGTATGAAAACTAATCATTTCGTTCCATTCTTCTAATTTATATCCTAATTCACTACCAGCACCCGCCATGTTTTTAATTAAGATCTGTCCATCCCAATCTGTACTTTCAAGTATAACTTTGATGTTTTCTTTTACATTTTCTACTGCTAATAATGGATGTATTCCCTTTGAATATCCTGGATGTAAGATATAATATGTCGCTCCTATTTTTTTTGCCATCGTTAAATCTTCTACTACTTTATCTATATCCTCTGATCCTTCTTTTGCTAAGTTATATGTATAAGGTGCATGCACAATAATAGGCTTAATATTTTTTTGATGAAGAAAATATTCAAATTCATAAAGCTGTTTTTGGCTAATTTTTTGAATTTTTCCACCTCTTAAACTACGTGCAAACACTTGAAAGGTATTTCCTCTGGTTACTGATATTCGTTCTTTTAACCTCATTAAATTCCCTGAAAAAGGAAAATGGAAACCTATTCTCATTTTTACCACCCCTTTTCTGTGTAAAATTATCATGAAAAAATATATTTGTCAAAAATTGAAAAAAAATATTCTTCACACTATTTATTTTAATAGAATATAAAAAAAATTGATCATAAATGACCAATTTTTTTAGTAATCTCCATAGACAACGCTACGGTTTCTTCCATGGGTTTTTGCATAATAAAGCGCTTCATCTGCTTTTTTAAAAACATCTTCCCACGTTGTTCCATGTTCACCATAATGAGAAATTCCAATTGAAATGGTAATAGTTTGATGAAACGGAATAGAAGAAATTCGTTTTCGAATTCTTTCTGCTACCATTCCTGCATGTTCTCCAGCTCCAGGAAGTAAAATGGCAAATTCTTCTCCCCCTAATCGTCCGACAACATCCACTTCACGTATCGTGTATTTGAGCACTTCAGATACTTGTTTTAATACTTGATCTCCCGCATCATGACCCCATGTGTCATTAATTTTTTTGAAATGATCAATATCTAACAATAATAAACTGAGGCTTTGTCCTCGGTTTGCCATTTTGCTTAAGTATTGGAACTTTTCTCCAAAATGTCTGCGATTTGCAATACCTGTTAAAAAATCATTATTCGCTAAATAATTCATTGTTTTTAGCAATTTCGCATGCTTGATCTGAGACATTGCATTATGAATATATACGCTTAAGATCTCGTAATCATCTTCTTCAAATGGGAAAAAGATCATTTGTTTTCCATCTCCTACACTTGTACGTTTTCCGTACACTGAAATAATTCCCCAAAGTTCTCCTTCATAATGAATAACATACTGTATTCGTTTATCATTATAAGGAACCTCTTGTACTTCACGTAATGTTAAGATTTCTGGAATATCAAATTTTCCACTTTCTCCATCTTCTTTTTCTAATAAAAATTCATCTTCTTTTTTTAGATGTAAACATGCATAAGGCGCATTAAAAAATGCACGAGCAGATACGACCATTTGTTCAATTAATTCTTTTTCTTCAATCGTTTCATTTAAATTTTTGATATGTAAAAACATTTGAGAGATAATTTGTAATTCGTTATCTCTTTTTCCTATTTTCACATCTTTTTTATCAAGCTCTTTTTTTAATTCATAAATTTTTGATTGTAAAAAATTAATTTGACTAAATTTAGAATTAAAAATAGATAAAGCAATAAACACACCAAACCCTATAATCGCTAGTGTATAGATTTCTACCTCTTTGCTATACCATAAGAAGAAAATAAATAGGAAAGTAAATACTCCTATGTCTATTTTACTCGCTTTAGAACTAATTAGACTTGTAAAAGGAAGAAGAAATAAAAAGTAAAACATATTTTGATCATATTGATACAAAATACCTAAAATAACGATTAATTCCAAATAAGACATGAGTTTATTTCCTCTAAAAAGCCCAAAAAAGATTCCATATAAAATTAGTACCCCGTACATGATCATCGCCTGTTGGCTAATTGGTTGTTCAGCTTGTCGAAATGTATAAAAATGAATGCCGATCATACTAAAAATGATAAGGAAGCGATAAATAGACGAAAGCGACATATAAATTTTTTCCAGATCGACCACCTCCATCTTTCTTTCTTTTATCACAACTTCTTTGTTTTCAAAAGTTTTTTAACATAATTTCTTTTTTCTTTTCATATAGATACAAAAGGGGAGGTGTTGTTTTTTTGCTTACAGCTATTTTCAATGAAAAAACAATCAAGGTAGATGATTTCCCTGTTCTTTTTTTAAAAGAAAAATCAGATGAAAAAAAACTTCTCTGCCCTGATTGTTTAAAACCTGTTTTATTTAAAGAATACGCGTATAAACAAAATCATTTTTCTCATTACCAATTGGATTGTTCATATCCTTTCCGAGAACCCGAAAGCATTGAACATGAAACAGGCAAAAAAGCAATATATGATTGGTTATGCTCTCAAGTTCAATCTATTAATTGCGACATGGAAGTGCATATAAAAGCAACCAATCAACGTGCTGATACGTTTGTTTCTTCTTTGCGTGCCGCTTATGAATTTCAATGTTCGCCTATTCAAGCAAAAACATGGAAAAGAAGACACGATCTTTATGAAGAAGGAAGCGTGATAGATCGATGGATTTTAGGTTATTCAATGCATAAATATGCTTCGACTCTATCTCCTTATGTTCACAAATTAAACCCATTGGAAGAAGAGATGATTCAACATCACCAAGGTAAAATTATTTATTATGATGTATTAACCAAACAATTTGTTTTTTTATATATTGAAAAACAAATTAAAAATGCTTTTGTGGGAAAAGAATATTTTTACAAACCTGAAGAAGTACACTTGAAAAATGCAAAACTCGTTCCTAAATTTGACTTTTTTACGTCCATTCAACAAACACGTTTTACACGATTTCAAGAAGAACAAAAACGCGCAAATGAAACCGATCATTATATCAAACGTTCTAAAAAAGAAGTAGTAGTTAAAGAAAAAAAATTAGCCACATCAAAGCAGATTAATTATATTAAAGTATTGCTGATTCAAACAAATAAAAAAATCCCTTATAAGTTGCATGGATTATTAAAAGAAGAAGCCAATCAGTTAATCAAACAATTGGAAAAAGAAAAAAAGAATGCTTAATTAAGCATTCTTTTTATTAATATTACGATAGGTAGAAAGCGTACTTCCTACAAGTCCTACAACAATCGCAAGTCCTCCTAAAGGAATCCATAACTGTTCTAATACAATCATAGGATCTAAAAACGTAAAAAACGGAATAGAATCATGAATTTTTTCCATTAATGTTGGGAATCCATAGTAAAAAGTTCCATATACAATAGCACTTGATACACACATTAATATCAATGCTTCTAAAATGAACGGAATACGAATCGTTAGAAATCCCGCTCCTATTAATTGTTTGATACGAATTTCATTTTTTCGTTGATAAATATTATTTTGAATAGAACTAAATACAACGATAATAGTAATAATCGCACCAACTGCTGTACAAATATAGCCAAACTTACTAATAGCTTTAGCTGATACAAGTATTTTTTCAACAAAATTTTTCCCATATTGCACATTTTCAGCTACGTGCAGATTGTTAATGGCATCTACAGTTTGCTGAATTTTGCTTGTGTTTTTAACTTTCACAACAAAACGTGCAGCTAACGGGTTTTTTCCTACCTCATCTAACATATCTGCATCTTTGCCGAGTTCTTTTTTAAATGATTGTAATCCTTCTTCTTTACTAATAAATTTAACACTTTTAATATTTGGTATGGATTCTAACGATTGTTGAATTCGCTTATAGTCTTTTGCACTTTCTTTTACATCTACTCGGATTTCTATTTTTTGGTCAAAAGATTTAGCAAAATGTTTTGCATTTAATCCAACAGCAAAAGACGTACTAAATAAAAACAAACAAGTAGTGGTAATAAAAATAGCAGTAATATTCCATCGTTTGTTTCTCATTAATCCTAAAAATGCTTCTTTTAACCATAACCAACCTACAAACATGTGATCATCTCCTTATGGTTGATTTGCATGTTCCATTTCCTCTATATAGTTTGGTACGTTAAACTTTGTTTCTTCATTTTCCGTTTTAACGACACCATCTTCTACAATCATGATACGCTTATTCATTTTGTTTACAATATGCATATTATGCGTGGACATTAAAATGGTTGAACCGCTTTGATTTAATTCATTTAGATAATACATAACGGTTTCAGCACTTTCAAAATCAAGATTTCCTGTCGGTTCATCGCAAACCAGTATTTTCGGTTCATTTACAATTGCTCTTGCAATAACAATACGTTGTTGCTGTCCACCAGACATTTGATGGGGATAGCGTTTGGCATGTTCTTCTATGCCCATTCTTTCAAGTGCCGTCATGGCTTTTTTCTTAATTTTAAACGGACTTTCGCCTAAACATTCCAATGCATAGGCTACATTTTCATATGCAGTTTTATTTTTAAGCAGTTCGAAATCTTGAAAAACGACACCAACATTTCGTCGAAGTTTGGTTGTTTTAAATCGTTTAACATCTTTTCCAAATACCAATATTTGTCCGTTAGTGGGCATTTCTTCTTTGTAAATCATTTTCAACAAAGAACTTTTACCTGCGCCTGATGGTCCAACAAAAAACACAAACTCTCCTTTCTCTACTTTAAAACTTGCTTCTTTGACTGCAACGTGATGATCTTCTTTGTATATTTTTTGTACACTTCTGAATTCGATCACTGTTATCACCTCGTTGTGTTTTTGATAAAAAAATAAAAAAAACCTTTTCTAAAATAAGAAAAGGAATGTTACGCTTGTGCTACAAATGTTTCAGTTATTTGTTTTAATGCTTGTCTGAATGTGCCAAAATAAGCTCTCATAGCATAATACATTGATAAATTATCTTCTTTAATGCTTTCATCGGTAGGAATAATTCCTTCTTTTTTCGCTTGAAGTAGTTTTTCCATTAAATAAATCATTACTTCATCTTTTGTTTTTTCGCTTGCTTCTAAGAGCATATTTGTTTCTTGCTCTGTATAATCACCTAATTGAATTAACATTTTACGCAATCGTCCATCTTCTGAAAACGCTGTTGATTTCTTTTCTTCTTTTTCTTCTTTTATACTTTCTTGTTCTTTTGGTTTTTCATTTTCTTTTAACACCCCTTCTAACATAAAACGAGAATCGTACTCCTCTTGGAAAGTTTCAAGGTCATCAAAATAAGTAAGAATTTGTTGATAAAGCTTAGAATCACTTTTTTCTAATTCATCTAGTGTTTCTCCTGTTAAAATCTTCGCGCGAACTTCAAATAATACTTTTTCTTCATCCCACATTTTAATAATGCGTTTTAAATTTTTGATAGTTTTATATGTGTCCACAATTTTATCTTTGGTTTCTTGATCGATATTTTTAGGTCGTAACGACGATTCTCCGAACTTCATATAGCGTTTTTTCATAATCCAATAAAGGAAAAATTTTTCTCTTTCTTTTAATTTTCGCTTGTTCACGCCATTTTCTCGTAAAGCCTTTTGCCATGAATGATATGTTTCTACCACTTTTTCATAAAAATCATTGTTTTCTCGTTTTACGTCTTCATGTCGAAATGATTCATTCATAATATACATACGTTGAAACGTATTAAAAATTTGTGTATGTTCCAATTCATTTCCTCCTTTATTTCCTTTTTATAGTATGAACAAAAAAATACAATTTATACAAAAAAACATCCCAAATGGGATGTTTTTTTATTTTTTGGTTTGACTAATAATATTAAATATTAATCCTATTCCAATCATTAAAATAATTGTAGAAGTTCCTCCGTAACTAATAAACGGAAGAGGCACACCTGTAACAGGGAACATACCACTTACTACTGCCATATTAATAAACGCTTGGAAAAAAATTAATAAGCTAATACCTGTTCCCATTAATAAACCGAATCGATCAGGTGCTTTTGCAGAAATTAAAATACCTTGAATAACTAAAATTAAAAATAAACCAATAATTAAAATTACACCAAGAAAACCTGATTCTTCTCCAATAATCGCCATAATGAAATCGGTGTGATTTTCAGGTAACCACCCAAATTTCTGCCTGCTCATTCCCAGACCCAATCCAAAGAACTCTCCGCTTCCGAGCGCTTTCCAACTCTGTAATACGTGGAATCCTTTTCCGTTAGGATCATCTTCAGGATGTAAAAATCCAAGAATACGTGCCATACGGAATGGTTCTAGTGCAATCGCTGCAACAACTAATCCCCCAGCAACTGAACTTAAAAGCACTATATTTTTCTTATTGATTCCACCTACAAGTAATAGCGTACCTGAAACAAGCATAATTAACATGGTAGCACTTAAGTGTTTTTGAACCAATAATAATAGCGCTGCATAAGCTGCTAGATAACCTAAAATTGGACCAATTCCTTTTTTCAAATTGTTTAGAATTCCTAATCGCTTCCGCATTTCAATCATATGCGCAATTGTGACAATGATTGTAATTTTGGCTAATTCTGATGGTTGAAAAGAGAATCCAAATAAATTGATCCATCGTTCGGCTCCGTTTTTGGATACACCGAATCCTGGAACTAAAGGAAGCGACATTAAAATAATCGTAATTAAATTTAAAATAGGGATATAAGGTCTTATTTTTTGATAAGGGATTTTGGCTACAACGATAATAACGACAATACCAAGTATGATATTAATTACTTGCTTTGTTAAAAAATAATACATATTCCCAAACGCATCCATTGCAAATATCGAACTAGCGCTGAAAATATAGGAAAAACCAACACCAATTAAGGCAACTAACATGATCGTAAATACAAAATCCCACTTTAATTTTTGCATAAGCTCACTCCGTTCCTTTTCATCCCATCGTTTTTATTTTTTTTAAAAAAGAAAGAAATCCTTGTCATAAAAATAAAACACACCATAAAAGGCGTGTTTTATTTTTATGATACTGTTTTAGCTGTATCAATGATTCCTTCAACTTGTTCTTGTACTTTAGCCAATGTTTCAAAGACGCGTGTTTCTTTTTCTTTTACTTCATTGTATTGCTTTTCTTTTTCTGCGCATCTTGTATTCACTTCATTTAATAATAGCTCCGCATTTTTATGTGCTTCAACCATTTGATCACGCGCTTCTTTTTTCGCTTGCTCTATAATTTTTTCTGCTTCTTCTTCTGCGATAAATAAAATGTTTCGGTAAGAACGTTCTAACGTTTTTACTTTTCTCATTTCTCGTTTAAAATCTTCATCTTGTGCGTATTGACTTGTTTCAATTTCGTCATCAAAAGAAAGAATTTCTACATTATCCATAGCAGCCATTGCTGATGTTTTAGGCTTAGAAGAAACATGGGAATTTGATTGCTCTTCTTGCTGTTTTAATTTTTGAACATTTTCTTCATATTTGTTTTCTAATTGTTCAACCTCTGCTGCAATTCCTTCAAGAAAAAGGTCAACGCGGGTTTTATCATACCCGTCGTTGCCTCCAAAAATACTCGCCTTTACAGGAGGAAATTCTTTTTCCAAAATGCGCTCACTTAATTTTTTCTCCATGATTTGTTTCCTCCTTAATCATTAATGCCTTGTAAAAAGCTTGGAAGACCTAATGTATCCGAAATACTTTCTACTTCTCTTGACGCAGAAGATGTTGGTGTTGGTTCTTGAACTGGTTTCTTTTTCACTTCAAATGTGTTTCGGCTTGATTTAGAGTTTGCAATTGAACCTTCAATCACATTTTCATCAAAACCAGTTGCTACAACCGTTACTTTGATCTTACCTTCTAAATCTCCATCTTCTTTTACAACCGCACCGACAATAATGTTGGCATCAGGAGATACTTTACTATGTATAATTTCAGATGCAGCATCCAAATCATCAAACGTGAAATCTGGACCACCTGTTACGTTAAAGATAACACCTTTTGCATTTTCAATTCCATGCTCAAGAAGAGGATTGTACATAGCTTTCATTGTTGCTTCTTTTGCACGATCTTGACCTTCAGATTCACCAATTCCCATTAATGAAGAACCTCTTGTTTGCATTACCGTACGAATATCGGCAAAGTCAAGGTTGATAAGTCCTGGGATCATGATTAAATCACAGATACCTTGTACCGCATGACGAAGAACGTTATCTACTTCTTCGAATGCTTTTGTTAAGATAAAGCTTTTCTTTTCTTGTTTTAAATAATCACGAAGACGATTGTTCGGAATTGTAATTAATGTATCCACGTTTTCATATAATGCTTTACGACCTTGAATCGCTTGTTGCATGCGTGGTTTTCCTTCCCAATCGAAAGGCATTGTTACAACACCAACTGTTAATTTACCCATATCGCGAGCGATTTGTGCAATAACGGGTGCTGCTCCCGTACCAGAACCGCCTCCCATACCTGCTGCAATAAATACCATGTCGGCATCTTCTACCAATGCGCTAATTTCTTCACGAGATTCTTCTGCTGCACGTTTACCAACATCAGGGTTTGCTCCAGCTCCTAAACCGCTTGTTTCTTTAATGCCAATTTGAATTTTAACATCTGCCAACGAACGATCAAGTGCTTGAATATCTGTATTTGCAATTGCAAATGCAACGTTTTCTACTCCTGTTCGAATCATGTGATTGATAGCATTGTTACCGCCACCGCCAACACCAATTACCAAAATTTTTGCGTTTCCTTCTGCAAGTTCAGCGTTTTTCCAAAGTTCTTTAATTTTATCCATTTGTGGTTAACCTCCTAAAATTTATCTAAGTTTCTTTAACAAGCTACTTTAAAACTTTGATAGTTATAAATTCAATCAAAAGAATAGAAGTCCTTTTTTCTTTTTTCTTTTTTTTAAATTTATTTTTTCTTATTTTTTAATATTTTTGCTAACCATGTTTTTTCTTCCTCATCTTCATTAAAGAAAGCCTTAAACATAGTCGAACTTTTTATTCTCGTCAATCCTTCTTCTGTCACTACTGATACATTTCCTGTTTCTTCTGAAACAACAATAGCGATCACACCAAATCGTTCGGCATTTTCAATTGCAGCTAAATGTCTTGTTCCTAAATGACTGAAATTTTCACGTTTCGCTCCTGTTAAAGGAAGTTTGCATCCAGCATAAGCAAGTCGATGATTATGTATAATAACAGCCCCATCATGAAGTCTCGTATTTGGGTGAAAAATAGTTTGCAATAATTCTGTTGTTACTTTTGCATCGATTGATACCACATTATCAGCATGATTAATTAAATTTTGATGATGATCGATAATAATTAACGCCCCAATTTTTTGTTTAGATAACGTAAAAACAGCTTCCTCGATACTTGTAATCACTTCCTTTTCTTCCGTTACTTTTATATCTGCAATTCCTCCAATTTTTCGAAGCGCAATTCGCAATTCAGGATGAAAGATTAATACAATCCCAAGTGTGAAGACTTCAGAGGCTTTTTGCAAAATATTCGCTGTACGTTCTAACCCTGTTTGAAGTGCGATAAAATACAAAGCATAGACGATCAACAATCCTAATAAAATTTTAAATGCTTCTGTTTTTTTAATTAATCGATAAAAAAACAACCCAATAGTAATTATAATGATTATATCTAAAATATCAATAAGCTCCATGGCATTATCGTAAAAAATTATAAAAAAATAATTTTTTACTCCCCCCTTTCTTCTTTTTAATTGGATAATACTTTAATTTTTCTTTTATTCCTAAATAAAAAAAATAAAAGAAGCACATCTAGTGCTTCTTTTATTTTTATTCAAAAGAAAGTTTTACTTTCTTTTCATTTTCATCTACAACAAGCGATGCGCTGTATTCTTTCCCTGCTTTACTCACAAAACCGTCCATTTTTTTGGTTTTCTTTTTCGTTGCAATCTCTTTTACAATGGTCATGGTAATTTTCTTTCCGAACATTTCTTTTCCGATTGAAAATTTACACCCTTCTTTGTAATTGGAACAACCATATCCCCACGAAAGTTCATTGAGTGATCCTTTTGAACAGATTGGGCAAGTGACACCTGATGAAGGAGGAGCAGAAAAATCAAATTTGACTTTCTTTTCTTTTTCATCCCAAATTAATGGAGCGTTGAATTTAGTTCCTTTTTGGCTTGTAAATCCTTCAATTGAATCCGTTTTTTTGTTTTTCATTAATTGCTTGATATATTTCATGGAAATTTTCTTTTCATTCATTATTTCAAACATAACAAAACATCGATTTTCTTGTGAAGCATTCACACACCCGTACATCTTCATTGGTTTTTCTTTTCCTGTTACACGATCTTTTACTTTAATATTACGTTCCACGACATCATTTTTGCATTGCGGACACGTTCCTACTACCGTTCCTTGCACTTTTCCTTCTTTCTTAAAGGAAACAGAAAGTTCTTCATTTTTTAAGCGCGTAAGGTTACGTTCTACATAATCATGGATTTCTTTTACGAATTGCCCTTTATTCAATTGTGCTTTTTGAATAGACGTCAATTTTTGTTCCCATTCCGCTGTAATTTCAGGTGATTTTAATTCTTCTGGACATACTTCAATTAATTGCATCCCCAATTCAGTCGCAACAATGTTTTTCTTTTGACGTTCTACATATCCACGAGCAATAATACTTTTAATAACCGCTGCACGAGTAGCTGGCGTCCCAAGACCTGCATCTGCTTCTTGAAGGGCTTCTTGCAACTCTTTATCATCCAAAAACTTCTTTGGATTTTCCATCGCTGTTAATAACGTGGCATCTGTATAATGTTTTGGCGGCTTTGTATCTTTTGCTAACAGCTCTGTTTTTTGAACATCGTTGGTTTCATCTTGATCAATTGGAGGAAGTTTGGTTTCTTTTTCTCCTTTTTTATCTTCTTCTTCATCATCCGCTTCTGCACCATATACGACTTTCCAACCTGGATCAATTTCAATTTTACCACTTGTTTTAAATGTTTCACTTTCTACTTCTGTCACAATTTCCGTTTTTTCATAAATCGCGTTCGGATAAAAAACAGATAAAAAGCGTTTAACAACCAATTCGTAAATTTTTAATTCTTGACTTGATAGCGCATTTAAATTCGGTTTCACCTCTGTTGGAATAATAGCATGGTGATCCGTTAATTTACTATCATCGACAAATCGTTTAGTTGTTTTAATCCCCGTTGATAAAATATGAGAAGCAAATGTTGAAAAATTCGCTACGTTTATCGCTTGAATTCTTGGTTGCAAGGTTTTGATATGATCTTTTCCTAAAAACTTTGAATCTGAACGAGGATAACTTAAAATTTTATGCGTTTCATATAAACTTTGCGCGATTTGCAACGTTTCATCCGCAGTAAAACCAAATTTATTATTAGCTTCTTGCTGAAGAGACGTTAAGCTGTACAACGGTTTGTGTCCTTCTTCTTGTTTTTTTACTTCTTTTTTGACAACTTTACCCGTTTTATTTTGAATTTTTGCGACAATCGCTTCCGCATCTTCTTTTTTATCTAATCGCGTATTACCTAATTGTTTTTTAAACCACATACCCTTATATTTACCACCGAAATTGGCTTCAATCTCAAAATATTTTTGCGGTTTAAATTCATCAATTTCTTTTTTTCTTTGCGCCAAAAGAGCGATGGTAGGCGTTTGAACACGTCCTACATGAAGAGCTTTTCCGCGATTTGCTTTTACACTAAAGCCGATCGTTAAATTCATTCCTAATACCCAATCTGCATACGCACGTGCATAAGCAGCATCTCTTCTAGGGAAAGAAAATGCTTCGTCTTTTAAATCATCAAATGCTTCCAAGATACTATCTTCTGTCATAGACGGACACCATAAACGTTTTACAGGTTTACTTAATTTTAGGTAATCATACATTTCCCAAAAAATTAATTCTCCTTCACGCCCTGGGTCACATCCATTTACAATATCTTTTACATCTTTTCGATGGAGTACAGCTGAAATATCTTTAAAATCTTTTGACGTATCTTTTCCAATTTTATAATCTAAATCTCCATTAGGGGGATAAATAGGAAGTGCATCCAATTTCCACCCTTGAAAATGATCATAATCTCGCGGTTCTAACGAGGATAATAAATGCCCTCTCGCCCACGTAATAATGAATTGACTGTTTTCGAAAAATCGTTCCGAATTACTACCCTTTGTAAATTTATCATACTTTTTTTCTAATGCAGCTTTATACTCTCTAGCTGCTGAAGGTTTTTCTGCTACAATTAATGTTTTCATTATCTTCACCCCTTATCGTATATTATTATACCATATGTTTTAATTATATACGATATTTAACTTTTTTAAAAAAATAAAGAGAACGACTGTCCTCTTTAATATGTAACAATAATTTTTTGAATCCGTAAATCTTGTCGATAGGCAAGATCTACTGTGGTAATTCTCTCTCCTGTTTGTTCCGATACAATATCAATAATAGGAAGTGTTTTCACACGCTCATGTAATTTTCGTACAATCGCAACCGAACCATTATTAAGTTCAACCATACATCCAACACGATAAGGGACAAATTTTTGCAAAAATAAATCTAAATATCGTTTTCCTATCGCTTTTTCTCGTTCTTCTTCTAACATTGAGATAACTTCAAAAGGTAAAAAAGCACGTCGATAAGGACGAAAACTTGATAATGCATTGTAATAATCCGCCAGTAGTATTAATTGAGCTAAATCAGATATATCTTTTCCTGCTATTTTTAATGGATAACCTGTCCCATCCCATTTTTCATGTGTTTCTAATACAAATTTCAGTTCATATTCACTAAAACCCGCTTTTCGTAACAATTTAAACGAATACTGTGGATGTTTTTTTAATTCTTCAAATTCTTTATCATTTAATTTTCCTTCTTTATTGAAAATTTCAGGCATTTTAATTCGTCCAATATCATGCATCAACGTCACAAACGTTAAATCAGCGAGTTCTTCATCGACTTCTCCCTCAATGGATAACATAAGAGCAACAATAGCGCTAATATTGATACAATGAGCAAACGAATAAGAATCAAAAAACCGCAACTCATTTAAATACCCCATTATTCGTTTATTTTTAATAATTCTCATTTCTAATTTATCATAAAGAGCTTTTCCAAACTCAGGACTCCATAATGTACTTTGCGTGTACACAGATTCAATGATATCTAATGTAAAATTGATGTCTTCTTTTCCTCCGATATGTTGATAACTATCTACAACTAATACATAATCTATATTGTATTGTTTTAAGGTTTGAAGTTCAAATGCATGAATGACAATCCCTTTAGGAAACGCAAGAAGACTGTCGTGTCTATAAATGTTTTGCGCAAGCTTCATGCCCATTCTAACTTGATCGATAGGTAAAATTTTCACAGTTCCCCCTCCTTCACTTTGTAAATATTAAACCTGTTCTTCTTTGTGTCAAGTATAATTTACGATATTCATGGTAAAATAGTAGAAAGGAGGGTTTTTTGTGAAAAAATGGACTGAAAAAACATTTCAAGGATCTCTTGCTAATTTGCATTATTTATCTCGAACCTTTAACATCGATCCATTCATTATGAAAATATTATTTTCTAGAGGTATAACAAGCGGAAATGCTGTATCAAAATTTTTATTTCCTTCCATTTCCGATTTTCATGATCCTTTTTTATTGAATGATATGAAACCAGCGATTCAACGAACTATTCAAGCAATACGAAACAATGAAACCATTGTAATTTTTGGAGATTACGACGTGGATGGGATTACTTCTACTTCTATTATGAAAAAAGCGTTAGACTTTTTTAAAAGTAATGTACATGCAGAACTTCCGCTGCGAGAACATGGATATGGGATTACTGTTTCAGCTATCGAACGCTTACAATCGCGTTATCAACCTTCGCTTATCATCACCGTTGATAATGGAAGCAATGCACATGAAGCGATGCGGTATGCAAAAGAACAAGGGATTGATGTCATTGTAACCGATCACCATGAAATTTTAGATTACCATCCTTCTTGCTATGCCTTTATTAATCCTAAACGAAGCGATAATCGTTATCCTTTTACCGAACTCTCAGGTGCAGGGGTTGCTTTTAAATTTGTTCATGCTCTTTTTTCTTCTAGTAAATATTCATGGGAAAAGCATATATGGGATTATGTTGAACTAGCTTGTTTGGGCACGATCGCAGATATGATGCAATTAGTTGGTGAAAATCGCATCATGGCATCGTTAGGCATTCAAAAGTTAAACGTTTCTCCTTCTCCTGTATTTCAAGAACTGTTTCATCTTCTTTCTATTACAAAAGTCGAAAGTGAAACAATCGGTTTTTCTTTAGCGCCTATTTTTAATTCTGTTGGACGAATTGACGATCCTAATATCGCTTGTTCCATACTATGTACAGATGATACGACAGAAACAACCCTTTATCATTTAATAGAAACCAATAAAAAACGAAAATGGTTAACGTTTGAACAAACAAAGTTAGCTGAAACCATCATTTTGCAAAAACAATTATTTGCCAAACCTATTATTGTTGTAGCAGGTGATTTTCATGATGGTATTATTGGAATTATCGCAGCAAGAATCACCAACAAATACAAAAAACCTTCCATTGTTATTTCAAAAAACGGAAAGGGATCAGCTAGAAGTGTTGGACAATTTTCGATTATTAACACCATCGAACGATGCGCGGAGCATTTGAAAAGTTTTGGAGGACATCAAGGTGCAGCAGGTTTAAGCATTTCATTAAATAAATTTGATGAATTTTCAAAAGCAATTGAACGATCAGCTCAACTAGAATCTTCTCCTGTTGTTGAATTGTTTTATGATGAAACCATTCCTTTTGAAAAGCTCCCGCTTTTTCCGTTAGAAGAATTATCTTTACTTGAACCTTTTGGTATGGCGAATCCAAAACCTGTTTTTCATTGTCCTAATTTGTATGTGGAAAAAGTAGAAATTTTCGGACGTTATGAAAAACACGCAAAGATATATGCTGAAAAAAAAGAAGCATTACTTTTTATGGAAGGACTTTCCCTTTCTCATATTAATGGACCTACTCATCTGGATTTGTTGTATTCTCCTTCTGCTCGTAACCAAGTAATTATTCAAGATTTTTCTTTTTCTGCATCTTCATCTTTACCTACCGCCCTTTAAACACATAAAAAAAGTGCCTATATAGGCACTTTTTTTATGTGTTCATTTCGCCGCGACAAGTTGAACAAATAAACTTATTTTTCATTTCTGTTAATCCTTCTCGAGAATTACAAAAGATGCAACTTTTGCCCGATTTTGTCAAAACAATTGTTTCATTATCTACATAAATCTCCAATTGATCTTGTTTTTGGATCCCTAATTTTTCCCTTAATTCTATTGGGATTACCACTCGACCAAGATCATCGATTTTTCTTGTCATGCCACTATTATTTTTGCTCAAGACAATCCCTCCTTTTTTAATTATTCTTTAGAAGTGAAAACCAATCCTCTAATTTCTCATACCAATCTTTCATGTAGATTCCTACTTTTTCTTTTGGTTCAAGATACCCTTTTGATTCATTTTGTTTTTCTTCCTTTTCATAAATCTTTACTGGCGTTTCACCGCTTTTTACCATACTTAATTTTTTTCGTGCTTTTTCTTCAATGTACTGATCTGTGTCGATTTTTTCGATTTTTTCTGTCAAAACTTTATTTTCGTTTTGATAATCGAACATTTTCTCTTTTAAGTCAGCTGTTTTGTATTGAAGTTGCACAACTGTTAAACTTTGAGCGACATTTAAGAAGCCAAGAATTAAAAACAAAACAACGACTAGTATGGTTTTTAGTGAAGGATTTTTCTTTACTTGTTCCACCTTCGTTTTGGCAAATGCTGTGTTCCATTTAATTTTTTTCATCCTAATCCCACCATATTTCTTATTTTACTAATTATTAATTTTGGTTTTTTTTATTGAAAAACCTTTTGTTTAAATAAAAAAAAGAACGCTTTTTTGCGTTCTTTTATGGTTGACTGTCTTCTACATGAATATATTTTTTATCTCCTAAAAGCGTATATAATTCTTTTCCGCACTCTTTTGATAAAGAGATTCCTTCTTTTCGTTTTCGCTCTTTCCCTTTCGCTATTATGCTGATTTCATGTTCTCCTGGATGTTTTTGAACCCATTCATTTAATGCTGTCATCCATTTTTTTTGATCGGTAATGGAACGATTAAACAAAGCATCAGGAACGGTAATTCGGACTTTTTTCTTTTTCGGAACTTCTTTTAAAGCAGAAACGGAATACTTGTTTCGTTCTGGACTTTTCTTTAACTTAATCAACAATGCTTGCAAAGGTTGAATAGATTCTTTGTGTTGCGTCCACGTTTGAGGAAAGACTGCAACGTGTTCGATTGTCCCTTTTTTTGTTTCAACCGTTATATACGCCATTTCTTTCTTCTCACCTTTTGTTCTGTATTTTTTCACTTCCATGACAACGGCACCTATCCAACCATCTTTTTCAAATGATTGTAACGTATCAAGCATTCTTTCAACAGGCGTTTCAGAAATAGTCAAATGCATTAATTCTTTTTCATCTGTTATTTTTTCTAACAAGCTATAATCATCTTCTTGATTTAAAAATGGTAAATCACTAAATCCATAAAAAGGTTCTACTTTTCCTTTTTGAAATTTAACCAATTCTTCTACCATTTTTTTTCTTGAACCAAAACAATCAAAAGCGCCTGCTTTAATGAGTGATTCAATTGCTACATTTTTCCCCATCCGTGAAAGAAAATCATGGAAAGAAACAAACGCTCCTTTTTCTCTTTCTTTTATAATCGATTTAGCGTACGCTTTCCCTACATTTTTAATCATCGTTAATCCAAACGACATTCCCTCTTTTGTAAGAGCGAAAAAAGTATTAGACGTATTAATATCAGGTTTTTTAACCGTAATACCTAGACGTTTTGCTTCTTTAATATAAATAGCTGCTTTTTCTATTGCTCCTTTTTTCTTTTCACTTAACAAAGAGTTGATTAAAACGGTCATATATTCCTCTGGGTAATTACTTTTTAACCATGCCGTACGATAACTAAACAAACCATATCCTGCAGCATGCGCTTTATTCAATCCATAATTAGAAAATCGAACAATCAAATCATATACAGCGTTTGCACTTGTTTCATCTTTTCCGTTTTCTTTTACTTTTTTCAAAAATGTTGTTCGTTCTTGTTCTAAAATATTTTTATCTTTTTTACTAATAGCTCTTCGAAGTAAGTCAGCTTCTGCAATCGAATAGTTTCCTAACACTTGAACAATTTTATAAATTTGTTCTTGATATGTTAATACACCATAAGTGTCTTTTAAAATCGGCAGAATTTCTTCTACACCTTCCATCGGTTTTCCTTTTTCATCAGCTAAAAACCATTGATTGTTTTTTTTGTTTTCAGCATAACGTTCAATTTCATGCAAAGGACCTGGTCTAAACAAAGCAATAAGCGCAATCACATCGTTAATGGTATTAGGTTGAATTAATCTAGACGCTTTTTTCATACCCTCTGATTCAACTTGAAATAAACCTGTTGTTTCTGCTTTTTGATACAATTGAAATGTTTTTTGATCATTTAAGGGAATATCTGTAACTTCAATTCCTTGTTTTTGTTTAATCAATTTTTTTACTTTATCTTCAATATCGATATTTCTAAGACCTAAAATATCAATTTTTAAAAAGCCTTTTTTCTCAAGTTGACCTTTTGTATTAGGAATTTGCGTAACAAGGAATTCCCCTCCTTCGTCACTTTCCATTGTAACAGGAAGCTCACTTGTAATAGATACCTCGCTTAATAAAATTCCTGCAGCATGACGGGCTGTGTGCCTTGGAATATTCTCCATTTTATAGGCGCAATCCACTACTTTTTTAACAAGTTCATCTCGTTTCATCCATGAAAGAAGTAAACGAGCTTTTTGGATTTCTTGTCGGATTTCCTCTTTTTTCTTTTCGTCCTTTATCTTTGTCAGTTGACTTTCAAAATCTTCAACTTGATCCAATACAATTCGTTTCTTTGGCATTGTTTTTACTAATTTTGCCGTCGTGTTTTTATCAAAACCTAACGTTTTCGTCGCATATTTTACCGCATTGTTTAAACCGTATGCACCAAATGAAACAATTTGTGCCATGTTTTTCTTTCCATATTTTTGTTGAATATAGCGAATGAGTTGGTATCGTTTCTCTTGACTCACATCGATGTCAATATCAGGATCATCTGTTCGTTTCGGGTTTAAAAAACGTTCAAATTTTAAATCATACTCCAAAGGACATAGATCTGTAATCCCTAAACATCTTGCTAGTAACGAACTTAAAACGGATCCACGAACGCTACATGGAATATCAGATTTTTTAGCATAAGCAATAACATCTTGAATAACCAAAAAATAATCAACAAACTTTTTCGAAATAATAACACCTAGCTCTTCTTTTAATCGCATAATTGCTTGTTCATTTTTAGGTGAATAATACTTTTTAAACCCTTTCCATGCAAGCTCTACTAAATACGAAATGGTATCAATTTCATCTTGAATGGTCGGACGAACAAACTCTTCTAAAGGCGTAAATGCTTCCCATATATTTTGTTTAGCTTTATAGCCTTCTGGAAGTTTAAACTTGGGTGTTTTTTTTGTAAAATGCTTGTCTCCTTTTAATGCCAAATTAAATCGGCATTTTTTTGCAATGTTTACTGTATTTTGTAAGGCATCTGGATATTCTTCAAACATCTCTTTCATCTCATCCGATGATTTGAAATATTTTTGATCATTGATTTTTTCTGTTACTTTTTTATTTTCTCGACTGCACGCTAACATTTCAGCACTATATGCTTCTTCTTTTGTTAAGTAATGAACATCATTAGTTGCAACAATTGGCAAATGAGCATTCATTGAAATGCGTTTAATTCGTTTATTCACTTGTTTTTGTTCTGGCAAAGAATGATTGATCATTTCCAAATACAAATCAGATTCTGTCACAATTTGTTTAAAATCATTGATTTCATTTACGAGTTCATTTACATTCCCTAATTCTGTTTCCGTTAAAAAGGAAGAGATATCTATTACAACAACAACCTCTTTTGCCTTTTTTGCTAACTCTTCTTTTGTAATGAATAATTTTTCTCCCTTTCGAAGATGCGACAAAGAAATGAGCGAAGTGATGTTTTTGTAGCCAGTTTCACTTTTTGCATACAACAAAGCGGGTAGTTGTTTTCCTGATGTTAATGTGACCATTACATCCGCACCAACTATCGGAACTACTTTGTATTTTCGACACGCTTCGAAAAAATCAACAAGGTGACTTAGAGCGTGATGATCGGTTAATGCCAATGCTGGCATTCCTAATCGTTTACTTTTTTCAACAACTTCTTCAATTTGAATAAAGCTGTTAAAATTGTACAACGTACGTACTTTTAAATGTACAAATGTCATATCCATTTCTCCTTTCTTTTTATCCTTTTATACTCTATTATACACTTTTTTTCACGAAAATTTTATAAAAAAAATAAAAACCCACTCGAAAGCGGGTTTTTATTTTTTTTATAAAATTACTTCACTTGATCTTTAAAAGCTTGACCAGCACGGAAGTAAGGAATTTTAGTTGCAGGAATAACCATAGGCTCTCCATTAGATGGATTTGTTCCTCGTTTTTCAGCGCGTGTACGTTTTTCGAACACGCCAAAGCCTACTAAACTTACTTTCTCATCTTTCGCAACTGCTTCTTTAATTACTTCAAAAGCAATCTCCAATGTTTCTTTCACTTGTTTTTGTGTTTGACCTGTTTGTTCTGCCACTTGTTGTACTAATTCTTTTTTAATCATGTTGATTAAACCTCCTATAATATGTAAATGAACATGTTGTCGATTGTTGTCATGTTTTGTCTGATCGACACATTTTAATATTTATAGGTTTTTTTGAATTACCCTTTTTTTTATTTAAATTTTTTTTCATTTTTCGACAAAAAAACCCTTCCAATTTATGGAATGGGTTATTTTTCTTGATGTATATTAGGTAACCAAATAGCAAGCAAACAAAGCGAATAGGTAATTGGAATGCTGCAAATGACGACAACAACATAAAAAACAATGCTATCTTCATAAACAAAATCACTTCCACAACACAAATAGGTAAGAACCATCATTACAATCCAACAAATAAAACCGTATCCAAAAAAATAACGCTTTTTTTGTTTTTTTCTTTTTCTAAGATAAAATCCCGCAACTAATGGAATAAGTAAAAAGAACATAAAATAACTCACTATTTCTTCAATCATAATAATTCTCCTTTTAAAAAAATAGCTACCTTAAGGTAGCTATTTTTTATTCGTCCCCTTCTTCTTCTGTTGTTTCTTTTACTTCAAGACTCGTTACAACAGCTTCATAAGCAAGACGTGTTACACCGCCAGATTGATATTCACGTGCACGAATATATCCAGCACCTTCTACTTCAGCGCCAACAGGAATTTCTTTGGCAATTTTTGTTGCTAAACGTGTATAAGCGATACACGGTATGTAATCAGAACCATTCGGACGGTTAATCGCAACAATAAAGTCGTTTACTACTTTACCTTCTTTATTTTTACGAACAACATATTTAATATTGCCTTCCTCGTCTGTTTTCGGAACTAAACGTCCTTTTTCATCTTTTACAGGTGCTCCATCTTCTTTACGTTCAAATTCGTACAATTTTTTAACAAGGACACCTTCAAATTCAAATTTATTGCGTGTGCGCACTTGGAAATCATCGTGAACTTCAATAATTTTCACATATGCATTTTGTTCTAAACGTGTACGACTTGATTGCGAATCTTTATAATCATACGCTCTCCATGAGCCTTTTAAGAAAACTAAATCGCCTACGCTAATTTTTTCAGTAATTGCTTCTACTTCAGGTTTGATTTCTTGAAGTTTGCTTGTTGGAACTGTCACTGGTACGATAGACGCATCAATTGTGTTTCCTTTTCTATCTATAATTTCAGTCTGAATTTGAAAAGAGTAAAAACTTTCTACTACTTCTCCTGTTTTACGATCTTTTACATCGTGACTGAATGTCAGCTCAGAAACCACTTTTCCGTACCATACACCACGGTTTTTTCCTAATTTTCTTTTTTCCATCATATTTCCTGGTCACAATTGACCAGTTTACACCTCCTATGTAGTTTAAATTCAAATGTGATTTTTCATCTCTTCCACAAGAATTCCTTTGTGTGCTCTAGCTGCGATGAATTTGTTTTCATAACGCTCCGCCTTTGCATGTAACAATTCATAATACTCTTCGTATTTTGTTAATTGCATCTCCAGATCAAAAATAACTTGTTGAATATCTTCAGTTTGAAGATTTGCAATATCATCCAAATCATTTTTTGTTGGTTTTTCTGGCTTAAGTGCCCGAACCATTTCTTGAAGTGCACTTTTTGTTACTTTTTTATCACTTTGAATGACATCTGTGAATAGCTCTTTCATTTTAACTAGATATTGCTTTAATTCTTTTTGATAATTTTCCAAAGATTCCTTCCTAATCCTGCTTTTTTCTATTTCTAAAGAGTGCTTTTTTGTTTTAATCAATAATTTCAAATTATTAATTCGTTTTTTACATTCAATTGATTTGTTTTTTAAGTACTCAATTTGAGAAGGTAATTCGCCTAATAATTTTTTGATTAATGCAGGAGACGGATCTGAAGGAATGTCTGGCTCAATATCCTCTAGTTCATTTTGTTTGATTATGAAAAAGTCCTCGTCCACTTCTGTTAAAATTTTTTCAATGTTTTGATCTTCCATTTTACGCACCCCATCCTTTTTATACACTATTCTATTTATAACACAAGAAAAAAAATAATAGCAATACGAAAAATACAAAAAAACAATTTTATTTATTGACATAAATAAAAGAAAGAATTAATTTATCACAAGAGGTGATTTATGTGAATAAAAATAAATTAAATCAATATGTTGTTTTTAAATTGGGAAAAGAGATTTATGCTATTAATATTGAATATATTGTAAGAATCCTTTCTGATGAAAAAATTCGTTCCGTTCCTAACACATCAGGAGAAATTAAAGGAATTATTCATACAGAAGAAGATATAGCACCTGTAATGGATTTGCGCGTTAAATTCAATATTAAAAGCGAGAAAAAAGAACAAATTCCTTTTATTATTATTTGTCGCGTTCAAACAGATTACGTTGTAGGACTAATTGTAGATGAAGTAATAGAAGTAATTGAAATTCCCGATGAAGAAAAACAAATTAAAGATTTAAAACTTGGTACAAACACTATGAGTAGCAAATCAACTGAATATATTCAAGGAATTTATCGTCCTAATCGTGACAAACATGATGAAGAAGATAAACAAGATGAATTATTTATTGTTTTAAATGTAAACAAACTACTAGGATTAGAAAGTTTAGAAGAATTGAATCAATTAAAAGAATCAGCAAATGACTAATTATTTTTTATAGGAAGAGAGGTGTAGATTTTGGACAAACAAGATATTATTCAACTTTTTATAGAAGAAGCAGTTGAGCATATAAATGAAGTTTCCAATCAGTTAATGGCTTTAGAAAGCGATCCGACAAATCCTGAAATTATTCAAGTTTTATTCCGAAGCGCGCATACATTAAAAGGAAATTCAACTACTGCCTATAACACACTACTTGATTTTGATGCAGATGAAAAAACGTTATTACATATTAAAAATATCGGAAAAATTACGCATGCTTTTGAAAATTTAATTATGGAAGCCAGAGATAGTCAACTTCCGTTAACGCCTAATCGAATTGAATTATTGTTTGAAACAGAAACAATTGTTGAAACGCTTATTTCATATGTTGAACAAGAAATTCAAGAAGACTTAGATGTGGAAGAACTTTCAGAAAAATTATTGCAAGCTGTAAAAGATGACGGATCAACGCCTACTATAATAGAAGAAACAAATCAAAATCTTCTTTGCTATAGTTTAACTTTAGATTGTGACGAAGGGTTTAAACATGCCTTTCTTTCTATGGTGTATCGTGATATCCAAGATAAATATGATCCATCAGAAAGCGAAAAGATTCTTCGTTTTAACCCTACATTTGATGAATTAATGGAAGGAAAAGAATTTACAAAAATCTTTTTTGAATTAGATGCTTCTATTGAAAAAGAAGAAGTATTAGCTTTTGTAAAACAACTTGATACGGTTAAAACAGTTACTTTTCTTGAAAATAAACCTTCTGTTGAACAACCAAAAGAAGAAATTCCAAGCCAAGTAATTGAAGCAATCGAACAACAAAAACAACCTGCTAAAAAAGAAGGCGTGGCAGTGAAAAAACATTTAACATCTAGTACAAATATTCGTGTAGATATCAAACGAATTGACGATGTTTTAAAACATGTATCTAGTCTTGTTATTTTAAAAAATAAACTTTCTACTTACACATCTCTTTTATCAGATGAAGATGTTAAAATTTTAAAAGATGTATCCGAAGAAATTTCACAAACCGTTGATTTTCTTCAAGAAAGCGTTATGACAATTCGTATGACGCCACTTGTTCAATTGTTTCAACGTTTTCCAACAGATGTACGTAAAATCGCAAAAGAATATGATAAAAAAGTAGCATTTGAACATATCGGAGGAGAAACAGAAATCGATAAATCTCTTTTGGATAGTTTAGGAAATCCTCTTATGCATCTTATTCGAAATTCTGTGTTTCACGGATTGGAATCAGAAGAAGAACGTTTAGAATCAGGAAAAGATCCGATTGGGAAATTAACATTATCTGCTGGTCGTGAACAAGGTTTTGTTATCATTACAGTCGAAGATGACGGGCGCGGAGTTGATACAGAAAGAGTTATTAAAAAAGCAGTAGAAAAAGGAATTTTAAGCGAAGAAAAAGCAAAAACAATCAAAGACGAAGAAGCAGTACAACTTATTTATCATTCTGGTCTTTCTACAGCTGATAAAGTGACAGATGTTGCAGGGCGCGGTGTAGGAATGGATGCAGTAAAAGCCATCATCGAAGAAGAGATGAAAGGGTCTGTTCATGTCTATTCAAAACTTGGACATGGAACAAAAACCGTTATTCGTTTACCACTTACTCTTGCGATCATTAACGCGATGCGCACCAAAATAAACGGAGAAGATTTCGCTTTCCCAACGAACCAAGTTGAAGAAGTTGTGGCGATTCATCCAAAAGAAATCAAATACATTGCCAATAAAGAAGTGTACATTTTACGTGAAAAAGAAATCCCTGTTATTCGATTGAAAGAATACTTTGGATTAGACTCACACGATGAAGAAAATAAAATGTTGAATATGGTTATTTTAAAACTTGGCGATCGAACAGTAGCAGCTGCTGTGGATGAATTTGTTGGACAAGAAGATATCGTTGTAAAAAATATCGGAAAATACCTAGGAAATATTCCAGGAATAAGTGGATGTAATATTTTGGGTGACGGATCCATTTGTTTAATCGTCGATGTTAATACGTTATTTAATAAATAAAAAACACGCATAGCGTGTTTTTTATTTATTAAATTTCTTCCCAACGAGCAAGTTTTGTTGCAAGAGAAGCAAGCTCTTTCTTGACTTTTTGTACTTCTTCATGAGTGGGTGACTTCATCTCATCCATTACTTCATTTATTAGTACACATCTTCCTTCTGCCATTAATGTTTTATAATTAGATAATAAGGATGAATCGTCTTTTGCTAAAATAGCAAACCATTCATTTTCAACAATTTCATTACATAACCTCTGTAGCGAAAGTTGATTTAATTTCCATACATTTTCATATATCATGATTAAGTTTTTGTTCTTTTTTTCTAATTTTTTTCGTTTATATTGTCTTTGTGCATGATGTTTAACACCTTCAAACCATACCGTTTTTAGACAGTGTTCAATCCAACTATGTTGTTTTTTATCCATTAAAAATCGATACGTCGGATTACATACAATATTCGCTTTAATATCACATGTGGTATTATCTTTTTCATTGATTTCAATGGTGACCATCCCTTCTTTTATAAGCCCTTTGTATGACCAGTGCCACTGATTTTCTTTTACTTTTTCCCATTGATCATTTTTTTTACTGTACGGAACGACCGTTTTCAACGCTTCCTGAATATATTCTTTCGGCGCATGTATTTCTTGTTCAAGCAACCAGTTTTTCATGATACACCTCTGAAGTTTTTTTATTCTTTTTCTTTATTTTTTTAAAAAAACCTAAAAAAACACGCATAGCGTGTTTTTTTATTTTCCTACATCATTTGCTTCTTGCTCTAATACTTTATCCATCGTCATGGTTACTTTTTGTGATGATTGAACGCCTTTTTGTGCTTTCATTAATCCAACCATTTCATTTTGCATATTCACGTTGGACGTCTCTAGTGCATGTTCCCTTACTGTCCCTTGAAAATCTCCCACAATTCTTACTTTTCCCGACTGCTGAATATCTTGTAATCTTTCTTTTGTAAAAATACCTTGCAGGGTTGGATTCGAGTCATATTGAGCTAGCATTTTTCCAACAGATCCAAATGTTTGTTGGATTTTTTCAGGCGTTAACACTTGATAAAATCCACCTTGTTTCTTTTCTAATAATTGAAGATCGTCTTTTCCAATGGAATGCAATTGAATTTTGTTAATGGTTTCACCTGTATTCGCATTTTCAATGGTCCCGTCTTCTTTTACAGAAAACTGTACACCTTGAGGTATTGTAATAGGTTGTCCATTCTCACCTAACACGTAGGCGCCGTTATAGGTTGCCAACTGACGCTCCGCATTTAAGGTAAAACTTCCATTTCGTGTAAATAACTCTTGTCCGTTTTGTGAAACAGTAAAAAAAGAAGCATAAGGCGAGGTAGATTGATCTTGAATCATCATATCCAATGGACTATTTGTGAGCTTTACATCTCCTTGATCATAATGTGTATAAATATCATCTGTGTACACTTCATCATTATATGAACCAATTTTTGTATGTTCATTTTGGTATTTACGAATTAAATTTGTTTCATCAAATACACGAAAGGAAACTTCATCAAATTTGTACCCATCCGTACTTGAATTGGCAATATTTTGAGCATGTGTATTTAATGCTTGCAAATTACTAATCATACCCATTGCCCCTGTATAGATTCCACTCATAAAAATCCCCCTTTAACGAATGTCTATAGATAAGATTCGTTAAAGAACCTTCTGTTCATTCAAATTCTTTTGCAATCATTAAAGAAATATTCCCCTTTTTATCAATCTTTCGTGAAAAAAGAATGGCATTTTGCCATTCTTTTTATTATTTTATTATCTTATTTTGTTGCATCTCGTAGTAAAAGAGCCGTTAATACTTCTTTTACTGAAAACGTTATTTTTTCTTTCTCCATTTTATAATATTCTTTTCCTAACTTTTTATTTAATTCTTCTGCTAATTCTTTTGTTTCATCTAATACTGTTTGTTTTTGAACGTCCTCATATTGAAATTTTGAAAAATCTAATTCAATTTTCCCATCATCTTCTGTTACTTTTACGTTTATTTCTCCAAATTCAAATGATTTAATATATTCATCTAAGGAAGCTTCTGTATCTCCTCCAATATATGCACCATTTTCAGAAAGATGCATGCGACCCATATCAATAGTCAAAGGCAGCGTATCAATTTTTTCTGAAATAAATACTTTTTGTTCATCTGCGCTTTTTTCTTTCGCTTCATTGAACAGTTTTTTATATTCACTTTCCTCCATTAAATAATCTTTCCACTCTACTTCCTCTCCGTTTTCTTTTAATCTTTCTTTTTCTTCTTCTGTTAAATCTTCCAAATAATTTTCTTCAAATAATTCTTGTTTATGTTTTTTTAATGGAATATAAAGCATAGGACTTACCATTCGGTAAATGCCCGTTTTATTAATTGGATAATGTGAAGCTACTTTATTGGTTGCATACTCCGTTATTCTCCAAATAAAGTTAATATGAATGCTTTTTTCTTTAAATGTGATTTTACATAAATCATATTTTTTATTTTCTTCTTCGATTAATTCTTCAATTCGCTCTTCTTCCTCTGGATATTTTTTTAAATAATTTTCCAGTGGTATCGTAAGCCAATTTTGATTTTTTACTTGAATTTTAATTTCTTCTTCATCTTCCATTTCATACATTGGACTTCCGTCAGATAAAACAAGCACAGGCGTCCAATAAGGATTTTCTAGTAAAAACATTTTAGCTGGTGTTCCAGGACTAAACATTGTTCGATCAAATACATTAAAGCGTGCCATCATATCTTCCATGACTTCCTCTTTTGTATAAACATCTAATCGACCTTTTTCCAAATCTTTCAGCGTGTCTTTCATGTGATAGCCAATTCCATGATTTTTGTTATATAAACCTTCCACAATATAATTTGGAATATCAAAAAGCGTACGCAATACATCTTCAAGATAGACACGTGTGCGATAGAGCCGAAAATTAGCGACTCCTTTATCTGTTTCTACTTCGAAATTTACATATACATAACTCATCTTTATCCCATCCTTCGAATTAATTTTTCACAATTTTATCATATCATATTTTTTTCAACAAACTAAAAAAACAAGGAATATTCCTTGTTTTTTTAGTTTGTTCCTTTTGCATACGCTTGTAAATTTAAAATGGTTTCTACAACACCTTTATGTATTTTGACCATTTGAGAGATTTTTTCTGGACTGTTACCTTCTTGGTACAAGCGGTAAATTTCCGCTTTTTTATCTTCCATAGAAGATAATTTCGGTACAATTTTCTTTTCATTCACTGGCGCATGACTCATGATTTTTTGATACATTTTTTCGATTTTTTCTTCTTTTTCCGTTAGTTCATTTAATTTGTTTTCGATTTCTTCTTTTACTTTTTCTAATCGTTGAATGTTCTCTTCTGTGCTTTTTTCAATTTCTTGCACCATATCCATGGTGATTTCTTCTAATTCAATTGATTTTGTTTTGGCTGTTTTTTTCGTAAAAAAAGCCATTAAAAACAACATAACCCCTAAAAAGAAAATAATAACGGAAACAAGTACGCCTATACTAATTGTCATAATTACTCTCCTTGTAATTTACTTTTTAATTTATCCATTGCTTTACGATGAATTTGAGAAATCCTTCCTTCGGATAAATTAAGATATTTTCCAATTTCTTTTAGCGTCATTTCTTCATAATAATAAAACATTACAACATACCGTTCTTTATCAGGAAGTTCATCAATAGCCTCTGCTAAACGTTCGTTGTTTTCACCATTTAAATATTCTTCCTCTGGTATGATACTACTTTCATTTTTAATTACCTGGACAACAGATAAATTATCTCCTGTTCCAACCATATCATCAAGCGAAATTGGAATACTTGTACCAATTTCATTTAACATTTTATTGTATTCTTCTAATGATATGCCCATTTCTTCTGCAATTTCTTTTGGAAGTGGATGGCGCGCTAATTTGGTCTCCAATTTTTTGACCGTTTCATCAACAAATTTTGATTTGGACATGGCTGAGCGTGATAATCCTCCACTATACTTTCCGTAATAACGGATTTGGTCTCTTATCGCTCCTTGAATTCGTATTGAAGCATATGTTTCAAATTTTGCACCTTGTTTTGGATCAAAACGTTCAATTGCCTCAATAAGTCCACAAATTCCAAATTGGATGAGGTCATCTTTGGTTAATCCTGCGGGTAATTGTATAATAATTCGTCCTACTAAATACGTAACGAAATTAATATATTTTTTTACAAGTAAATTCCGAACATCTTGCCCTTTCTCACTTGTATATAAACCCCACAATTCTTTTTCATTTAATTCGGATAACGACACATATCTCCCCCCCTATCTTCATAACAACTATATACTCATATTTAATATAAAATGTGAAAAAAATTTCATTTTTTGCTTGTTGTTTAAATAATTAAAGTTAAATTCTTCAAAAATTTTTTCATCTTCTAATAAAGGTTCGTAGTGTAAATCAAAAAAACCGATCGGTTCCATATAATAATTAAACTCTGACCCACTAAATTCCTGTATTTTCTTTATTTGTTCTTCAAAAATTTCTCCATCAATTGTATCTACGATGATTCCAATTTCATGTTCACCATTAATACTAGAGATTATTTTTATCATTTTGCATACTTCCATACAGGATTTGTTTGTTGGTTTCATCAATACAATGATCTTATTTGAAGCTAAGGATAAATTAATCGTTGTCGGATGCAATCCTTTACCTGCATAATAAAAAAGTCGTTCATTGCTTTGTTCTATTTTTTTGATTTCACGATTTAGTTTTATCATCAATGAAGCATCATTTCTCCATTCTGATATAAACGTTAAATCTCCACTTACTATCTCCATTTGATCCGTTTCATACTGTTTAATTTCTTCAATAGCTTTGTTTTTCATAATTTGTTCTTTTAATTCATGTTTATCTCGTTTTAAGCCCAATAATGCACTTTTTTTGCCATAATAATGAGCGTAATAACGTATCATTCTCGTTAAAAACCTTTCTTCATTTTCTATTTCTGAAGTAGAAAGGATTGCAACAGAATCAGCACTATTCTGTTGCAATTGACTCATCATCTCACGCAGTAACGCCGCTTGATCCAAAGTCATCATCTCCATTCAACATTTTTTTCGCAAGCAATTCTGATGTTGCTGCATAAATATCTTTTGGAACGTTTTGTCCATTTGTCACATACGAAATATGTAGTCCGCTTTTTTCTAATACATTTAACATAAATCCGTAGCTCATCGTTTCATCTAATTTGGTGAAAATTAAGCTATCGACATTAATTTCTTCATAATTCTTTGTAATTTGAAGCATATCTTTGTATTTTTGTGTGGAAGATAACACCAACGCCGTGTGATCTGGCTGCGAAATATCTAGATATTCTTTAATTAAATCGATGGACTCTTTTTTCATAGGACTTCTTCCTACTGTATCAATTAAAATTTGATCAACTTTTTCAACGTTTTTAAAATAATCAATCGCATCTTTTAATTCTTGAGGATTGGAAGCTTCAATCATTTTTGAATTCATAATATTTGCATACGTCTCTAATTGTTGAATCGCTCCAATTCGATACACATCGGTTGAAATTAACCCAATTCGTTTGTTTTCTTGCTTTAAAATAGCTGAAATTTTTGCAAGCGTTGTGGTTTTTCCTACACCCGTTGGACCAACTAGCGCAATCGTTTTTGTATTTTCCATGTCAAATGGACCTGTGATACGAAGAGCAGCTGCCATTTTTTTCGTTAATTCTTCTTCAATTTTTTTTCGATTCAACCACTGATCTGCAGGCATCATCGTTTTGACTTCTAAAATAAATTGTTTAGCCAAACTTTCATCCACATCATTTTGCAACATAATTTGATAAAACTCTGCAAAAATTTGTTCATTTTTCCCCTCTAAAAACCCTTGATCTTTCTCCGATGATTCCATCTTCTCCATCATTTTTTCCATCATCTTTCTCATCGTTTCAATTTCTTGTGTATTTTCTGAAGTCGGCACCTGTCTTTCTTGCTGTTCTACTTGATCATTTAACATCGTTAAAATCAATTGTTTATTTTTTTCTTCTTGTTTGGAAACTTTCTTTCCTTTTTCTCCTTCTTTTTTTGCACCTATCAATACTTTCACTTCGTAATTTTTCCCGAAAAAAGCAAATTTACTTTTTTTCTTTTGTTCTAATATTTGATAGTTTCCCTGATGTTTTTTTTGAATGTCTTCATAAATTTTCTCAATTTTTTTACCTGTAAATGTCTCAACTTGCATGCTCATTTTATCAAGGGTTACACGTTCTAACCCTTTTACCCCCCTTCATTTTTTAAACTAAATGCGTTTGAATAACTTCTTTTAATGCTTCCACCAATACATCTAATGTATTGGTGAATAGCACTGCTTTTTCTTCTTTTTTTATGACGATTGTTCCCTTTTTTTTCTCTTGTTGATCAACCAAAATACGATAGGTATGATATGGTTCCAACGAAGGATTTTCATATACGTGAATAAGTGGTAATTCTTTCCCTTGTTTACTTTTTAGTTCGTTTCGTACCCATTCTACTTTTTCTTTTAATATACTTCCTGTTCCTATAACAGGAACAAATGCTAATCCTACTTCAATTGTAAATGTTTGATTCATCTTTTTCCTCCTTACCCTGCTTCTTGTTCTGTTTGCAGTTGTCCAAAACTTTCAACCATAACACCTTGAACCAATTCACTTTGTAACATCACACTAACAGGTATCCCGTGTTTATGAACCATTTTAGATAACGAACATCGCAAATCATTTCGACTTGTTAATAAAACCAAATTTAAGTCTGCCATCATCGCTCGCTGCACTTGTTTACGCAAACTTGTAATAAATGCAACTTCTTGCAAATAGTTCATTTTCATGTAATACCCATCATGTCGCAGATAGGTTTCTCCTGCAGATTCCATATTATCCTCTAACAGTAAGACATGCATTTTTCCATCAAAGTTTGTATTTTTTTCACATAAATGTTTCGAAATCCTTTCTCGAACAATCATTGTAATATCATCTACTTTTGTGATATCTCCTCGTACACCGAAAATTTTGCATCCTGTGACAATTCCCTCGATAATCGTTGGTAAATCTCGAATAGAGATGTTTTCACGCAGTAAATTTTGTAGTACTCCTTTTACGATTGTTAAATCAATTTCTTGATCTTTTTTATACACTTCATCGTATAAAACTTTTCGTTTCTCACCCAATTCTTGGACAAGTTCATATACTTCTTGTAATTCAAGCAGTTCATAAAGATGACGTTTAATCATTTCATTTAAATGCGTCGATAAAATACTTAACGGATCTAACACTTGATATCCTAGTTCTTTTGCTTCATTCATTTTTCCTTCATCAATCCAAATAGCTTCTTCTTTAAAAATAGGATCAAGCGTTGGAATGCCTTCTACTTCTTTCATGACATACGGTGTTTTAAATGCAAGTAAACTATTTAATTTAATTTCACCACTTGCTACCACACTTTCTTTTACTTTAATGTTGTATTTTGTATAAGGCATTAAAGCGGAATTGTCAATGACTCTTATTTTTGGAACTTTCATACCAAGCTCTCGTGCGATGTTTTTTCGCATTAACGTAATCTTATCTTGGATGTTTTCTCCTTCTTTTTCTGTATTTACAACAGGGATAAGAGCAAATCCAACTTCCAGTGTAATGGGATCCACTTCTGTCATTCGTTTTACTTCCGTTTTTTCTTTTTTCTTTTCTTCTTCGATTCGTTCAAGCATTTCTTGTTTTTCTTGCGCTTTTACACGTGCATTTTCTTGTGTTTTGCGGTAGCCAATATAAAACATTGCCGCACTCATTAATAAAAACGGTAACACAGGAAGAGTAGTGAAAATACCAAAAACAGCGAACATTCCAAATAATCCACCTACTACGTAACTAACCATTGGATTATGCGTTAATTCATCTAAAATACTTCCTGTAATAGCTTTATCTTTTCCATCATATACACGTGTCATAATGATAGCGGAACCTACCGTGATTAAAAAAGAACAAATTTGATTGACGATTCCATCACCAATAGTGAGCATCGTAAAGTGATGCAACGCCTCCGTAAAACTCATACCCATAAACATCATGCCTCGAATTAATCCTCCGATGATGTTAATGAAGATGATAATAACCCCTAACCATACATCCCCTTTAATAAATTTCCCTGCTCCGTCCATATGACCAAAGAAATCGATTTGCATATCTAATTTTTTTCGTTTTTCTTTTGCTTCTTCTTGACTAATCGCACCTGCGTTTAAATCCGCATCAATGCTCATTTGTTTACCAGGTAATGCATCTAATGTAAAACGAGCAGAAACTTCTGATAATCGACCTGCTCCGTTGGCTATAATAAACTGCACCACTAAAATGATAACGAAAATTACAAAACCAAGACCAGGATTGGAACCAATTACTAAATTACCAAATTGCTCAATAATGCCTCCTGCTTCTCCATCTAATAAAATCTTTTTTGTTGTTGATACGTTTAATGAAATACGAAATACGGACATTAACAACAAAAGAGTTGGAAAAGTTTTAAATTGATCCCATTCTTTAATCATTGAAGATTGCAAATAAATGACAATTGACATCCCAAATGAAAACACGATACAAAAGTCAATTACCCAACCTGGCAAGGGAATTAATAACGGAATTAAAAAGGCTAACAATCCTATTAATAAAAGGGAACCTGAGAACTTACTTAAAAGTCCATTTTTTTCGTTCACATTTATCACCTCATTTTATTTAAATCTAATTGTCCTGTTTTAATTAACAATTTCATAATATCTAATAACGTTTCATGAAGTTCTGAAGGAATATATTCCCCTTCATTTACTCTTCGATATAACTCCCTTGCGAGAGGTGGAGATTCGTACATCGGCATGTCGTGTTCTTTTGCTAATTCCCTTATGTACAGTGCCATATGATCCACACCTTTTACGACTACCTTTGGTCCTCCTTCTCCTCTTTTATATCGAATAACAACTGAGTAGTGAGTAGGATTAGTTAAAACAAAACTTCCTTCTCCCATTTTTTTCTTTACATCCCTTTTTAACATTCCGAGCATTGCTTGGCGTTGCCTTCTTTTAATTTCAGGATTTCCGTTTTGATCTTTTTGTTCTTGCTTTACATCTTCTTTTTTCATCTTGATTTGTTCTTCATATTCCCAGCGTTGATAAAAAAAGTCTGCCACCGAGATCACTAAAAATGCAAGCAATGTTTTTAAAAGAATTTCTTTAAACACACCCCAAAACATCGAGAGGGCATAATTCCAAGAAAGCAATACCCCACCTGAAATTTCACTAATTCGATTGCTAAATACTGCATACGCCACGTACCCTAAGATCAAAACAATTAAAAGTGCTTTGATAATTTCTACAACCGATTTTTTACTAAATAAATTCTTAAAATAATTAAGTGGATTCATTTTTTTTAAATCAGGTTTAATAATCTTTGCGGAAAAAAGCCGACCCACTTGAATAAAATGGTTCAGGGCTTGAAACAAAATCCCAAGAAAAATCATATATAAAAAGACTTTTCCTCCTTCTATCGCCATTTTATGAAAAAATTCAAGCGGATCTACTTTTGCTCCTATTAACTCCAATGCATATTGAAGTAAATACATTACTTTGTGAACAAACCATTCACCAAAATAAATCAAAATAATTGCAAATGCGGCTAAATTTAAAAACACACCCAATTCTTTACTTTTAGCAATACTACCTTTTTTCCGTTGTTCGGTCCTTTGTTTGGGTGTGGCTTTTTCGGTTCTTCCGTCTTTTGCCACGTTACTCCCCCCTTATGAACGGAACATATACTTCATAATTTCTAAATATTTATCCATAAGCGCATCATTTAAATCCATAAATACTTCCCCTAAAAATGGTAGCGTTACATATAAAAAGAAAATTCCTACTACAATTTTTATGGCAAACATCGTTTGGAAAATATTCATTTGAGGTGCACTTTTACCGAGGATTAATAAAATGAAATTAACGATAAACATAGTTGCCATTAATGGCAAGGCAATTTGAATAGATGCCACCAACATATAATTAAAGTAGCCAATAATCATATCTTGAAACGGCATATGACCCATAAAAAAGAAGGGCGTTGTAAAAGCAAATGAGTGAACAATTCCTGCGATTAAAAAATTTACGCCTCCTACTGAAATAAAGACAATGGTAAATAGAATAGAAAAAAAGTTCGACATCACTGTAACAGGGTGATTAGTCATAGGATCCATGACTTGTGCTGCTGAAAATCCCAAATCGATATCTAAAATTCCCCCAGCAATAGTCGCAGCCGTAAAAATCATTTCCACCACATACGCTAATGTAAAACCAATGACCATTTGTGCTACAATCATGACAAGCATATCTGGCATGGATTCAATCGGTATTTTTCCCATTTTTTCTACAGCAACCATTGAAATCGCCACAGAAATCGTAATTTTTACTATCGCAGGGATGCCGTGATTCCGTAAAAAAGGCACCATAAACAAAAAAGAAGCAACCCTAGAAAAAGCAAGAATTAGACCAATTAGATACGACGAAATATCCATTTTTTCACCACATTCCAGGGATACTTTCAATATGTGTTTGCATCAACGTAACCAACTTATCCATCATCCACGGAGCCAAATAATACAACACACCAAAAAGTGCTAATAGCTTAGGAAGAAAGGAAAGTGTTTGTTCTTGGATTTGTGTCATGGCTTGAATAACTCCTACCAATATCGCGATAGCAAATCCGATAACTAAAGAAGGAGTTAGCAACTCAAACATTCCCCATGTTAAATTCCTAAATGCTTCAACAGACGAATTTATATCCATTTATTATCACCTCTACTCACTAGTTATTAACGAAAAATGTTTTTTCCTTATTAAAAGCAAAAAAAAGCACCCGAAAGTGCTTTTATACTTTGATGCTATTAAACAATAATTCAACAATTTTACTAAATCCGCCTATGTAGATAAAAACCAACAACTTCAAAGGCAAACTAATCATTTGAGGCGGTAACATCATCATCCCCATAAACATTAAAATAGATCCAACTAGCATATCAATGACAATAAATGCACCGTATATCATTAATCCTGAAAACAAACCGTGTGTAATTTGAGAAACGGTAAAAGCAGGTACTAATGCTAAAATTGAAACATCTTCCACTTTTTTAGGCTTTTCGTCTCCTCTTAATTTCAAAAATGTCCGAAGATCTTTATCTTCTGTATTTTTCATCATGAAATTTTTAAGAGGGACTTCCGCTATTTCTACCGCTTGTTCAAATCCAATTGTTCCTTTTTGATAAGGTTTGTACGCTTCTTTATCAATTTGCGTTAATACAGGAGACATAATATAAACCGTAATAAATAATGCCAATGCTACAAGGACTTGGTTGGGAGGAAGTGTTGCCGTTCCTAGACCTTGTCGTGTAAGAGATAGGACAATAATGACTTGTGTAAAACATGTTAAAATAATAAACAAAGAAGGGGCAATGGTTAAAAGACCCACCATTAAAAAGATTTTAACCGATGAAGTTAGATCTCCTTGATCTCCAATTTTAACATCAATAAGACCTTCTGCATGAACAGGGTGCATCATGAAAAAAAAGAGCAAGCATGAAAAAAATAAAGAGGCAATCCATTTTTTATGCTTCATTATTTTTTCCATAAGCGATCCTTCATTGTTTTTGAAAATGTTTTTAATGCAATCGCTGGCTCTTCTAATTTAAATAATTCATCAAACTGCTCTTTTGGATCGGCTATTTCTTTTGCGTCTAATTTAATCATGCTTGTTCCGCTTGAACTCATGGCTACAACAATGTATTCTTCTCCAACTTTGGTTAAATAAATATTTTGCCCCAACGAAATCTGTACCCCGTCAATCATTTGAATAATATTATTTTGACTTATTTGACTTAATTGACGCTTTTTTAATTTTTTTACGATGTAAAAAGAAGCAAAAGCAAACAATGACAAAATCAAAATAAGTTTTAATAATTCCCAGATGTATCCCATCTTTCATTTCTCCTTATTGTTTTTGTTTTTTTAGTTTACTTTCCAATGTTTTTACTCGTTCTTGTGGTGGCAATATTTCGTTAATTAAAATACCAAATTTGTCATCCAATATGACAATTTCACCTTTTGCAATCGGTTGGTTTTCAACAAATACTTCCACCAATTCTCCTGCTGCTTTTGAAAGCTTGATCACAGAATCTATTTGCAAATTTAATATTTCTTCAATCGACTTTTCAGCATCACCCAGTTTTACCCGAATGTTAAGCGGGACGTCATGCAAGGTTTCAAAACCTGGAATCATGACATCTTCTTCTGTCGTTTTTTCCCCTGAAAAAGTTTCTAATACTAACGGTTTAATTTCGACTTCTTCTTTTAGATACGTTTCTTCTTCTTCCTCTTCTTCTTTATTTGAAGACTGAGAAGCATTCATTAATTCCGCTAGCAAATTGCTATCTACTTCACTTTTTTCTACGTTTTCTTCTGGTTCTTGACCTAAGATGTTATTTAATTCATCATCTGAGAGCCATTTTTCGCTCATTATTCAACAACCTCCTTCTCGGCAAAACCTGTTATTTTTACGGCTACTTTATTCCCTTCTCTTCCCATTACACAGCTAAATTTTGGGATATCAGAAATATAACCTACTAAGTCTTCTTCAATTGGTTTGTCTAAAACAAGCACATCCCCCTTGGAAAACTTTAATAGTTCTTTTAACGTAATTTCGGTTTTTCCTAGTTCGATTTCTACTTTTCTTTTAATAAATTTCAAATGATGTTCAATTAACGACGTTTCTGTTTCGTCTTCTTTCCCCATACGAAGCTCATGCACATTTTCCGTTGTTAAACGATCAATAATAGGTTCAATGCATTTATAAGGTATTCCTAAGTTTAAACTTGTTTGTTTTCCATTGATAAACACATCAAATACAACCAATGCAATCATATCTGTTGCACGTGTAACTTTCACATACTGCACATCGGTTTCAATACTAGACATAGATAAGTTTAATTTTACAATATTGTTAAAGGCTTCTTCTAATTGAGGAAACATTAACTCATGCATCCACTCTTCCATGGTTAAACTTTCAATATCCGTCATTTCTTTTGTTCCGCTTCCGATTCCAACATTTTTCCCGCCCATTAATTTATCATGAATAGCAAAAATTAAATTTAAATCAACTTGCATAATAATTTTTTCTAATTCTTCATTTCCCATATCCACTACACAAAACACAAATTGATTTTTTGGCATTGTTTCAATGTATTCTGTGTAGGGAATTTGTTCAATGGTTTGGTTTACTTGAAATTGAATAGGAAGACGCAATCTAGCAGCTAAAAGCTGAGAGAAGTTTCGTGCAAAGTTGTTGGCGATCGACTCTAAACTTTTTAAATTTTCATTTTTAAATTTAGTTGGTCGATTAAAATCATACTCTTGAAACTTCCCTTTTTGCTCTTTTTCTAATAATTCCTCAACTGCTGTTTCTCCACCTTCGTGAATCGCCCCAAAAAGGGCATCGATTTGCTCTTGTGTAAGTTTTTTATCCATATGTATGTACCACCCTTTTTAGGATTAATTTTGAGAAATGACTTTCTCAATTGTTTTAATAACATCTTCTTCTACAAACGGTTTTCCGATAAAATGTTTTGCTCCTACTTTAATTGCCTCTACCACACTGTGTTGAGCTGTTAAAGAAGAACACATTACTACTAATACTTTTTCATCGAATTTTTTTAATTCTTTCAACGCTGTAATTCCATCCATTTCAGGCATTGTAATATCCATTAATACTAAGTTTGGTTTTTTTTCTGTATTGTATAATTCTTTGTATTTTTCAATTGCTTTTTTACCGTTTTCAGCATCTCCCACAACGGTATAACCTGCTTTTTCTAACATATTTTTTAAAATGGTTCTCATAAATACCGCGTCGTCCACGATTAAAATGTTTTTAGACATAAATTTACCCCTCCCTATTTTCGTAATAAATTCGTAATTTGCACATAAATTTCGCCATTTTTACTCAAAACCTTTCCTTCAGCAAATACACTACCATTCACATAAATTTGTATAACATTTTTTTTAGAATTCTCAAGTTTTACAATCGTATTTTTCTTAAATTCTAAAATTTCTCCAATTTGTTTTTCTACTCTACCAAATTCGAAATCTATGTTTAACGGTACTTTAAATAATGCTTTAGGTTTTATTGTTTTCATAAATGATGGTCTCCTTTAATCATTTTTATCATTTCACTAGCTTGTTTTTCAGTAATGATCTTTACCAAATTCACTTTTAGTATATTTTCAAGTTTAATTTCAAAACGAATGCTAATTAATTTTTCATCATTTTGATAAAAAGCTAGTTCCTTTGATTCCACTTCATACATTTCTGGCGTTTCAATTTTTATTTTTTTATGAAACAATTCAGACATAGCAGAAGTCATATTTCCTACCATGATATTAAATACTTCCGCTAACGCATTTTCAGAAAATTCATCCCATGTCGTAATATCAATCCCTAATTTTTCTTTTACAATAATTTTTGAAAAATTAACGGCTTCTTCTTTTTTCATTAATAACAAGTTTGAACCATTCAGCCCATCTTTAAAGTCCACTTTAGCAAAAATGACAGAGGGCTCAAATTGATTTTTTAATTCTTCGAACGTTTCGATTTTCGTGTTTGGAATAGAAATTGTTACAATTTTATTCACAAAATCACTCAAAGAAGCAGCTGCTCCTCCAACCGATACATTTCCGATTTCTCCTAAAATACTTAAATCAAAATCAGAAAAATGCACAATACCACCTCACTTCTTATATTTTTTCAAATGTTAGTCAACATCCTTTTTATTAATTATTCTTGGAATAATTTTGGACTCAAATTCAATTATTTTTTCAATAATCTCTTCTGGTGTTTCATCAACAATTATTTTTTTTCCACCATCTAATAGAATAATTGTGTCATTTGTTGGCTCAATCCTTTCTATTAAACGATGATTTAATATAAACCTTGTTCTATCTGCGTCTTTTTTTGTTAAAAAAATCATCTTGTCACCTCTTGGGAAAACTATCATAATCATTTGTTTTTGTATAGTAATAGGTTTTCTTTTTTTGTCAAAAGAAATTTAAAAAAAAGACATCATACGATGTCTTTTATCGAATTAAATTGATTACATCTGTTAATACATCATCAGATGTTTTGATTACTTTTGTATTTGCTTGGAATGCTTTTTGAACCGTTAACATATCGACAAATTGCTTAGATAAATCAACGTTTGAATCTTCTAAAGATTGCGATTTTAAATCTCCTCTTGAACCCGTTCCAGGTACGCCTACATCCGCTACTCCTGAGTTTGCCGTTGTAATGAAATTTCCTTCTCCAACTTTTGTCAATCCTCCTGGATTTGTAAACGTTGCTAATGCGATTTGTCCAATCGGTTTAATAGAACCATCACTATAATAACCATTGATCGCTCCACCATCTGAGATTGTATAATCTGTTAACATTGCAGCAGGCGCTCCGTCTGTATTGGTCATTTTCACCGTACTATCAACAGAAAGACCTGTTAATGTTTTTAAATCAACATTAATATTAACGGGTTGACCAGTAGAAAGTGGTGTATAAGTAATCATTGGATTACCTCCAACTCCACTACCTGATATGCTTTGTAATTGACCAATAGAGTTAAAACTGATGTTCCCAACTTCTCCAACCGTAAAACTTGACGTAGAAGGTGCTCCACCTGATTTTAAATCAATTGTAAACCATTTATTCGTTCCATCATCAAGAGATACAGTTTGATCTGTATCGGATACTGTTTTGGTTAAAATTGTTCCACCACTTGGATTTGTTACGGTAATTTGTACGCTTCCTGGACTAGGAGATGTAGTAGAAATTGTGTAACTTCCTTTTTGAAGAGAACCTGCAATGCCTTCTGACATATGTAAAACCGCATCTGAAATACTAGGAGATGGTGTAAATTGATCTGTCGGAACAGCCGCATATCGGAACGAATTCGGACCTGTTTTTACAAAGTTAAAATCAATCGGATGTTCTTCACCAAGTCGATCCCAAGAAGAAACTTGAAGTCCATATACTTCGCCGTCTTCTGCTGAAATATTTAAGTTTCCTTGCATTGACATGCTTGTTGATTCTTTTGGATCACTAATTGAACCAATCGGAATTTTAACAGGTTCAGTCCCTGCTGTTGTATTGATTTGTCCACTTAATTCATCAATATTCCATCCCATTACATAACGCCCTGTTTGTGTAACTAATTCATTGTTTTCTGATTTTTCAAAATTTCCGTTACGTGTATAAACTTCATCATTTCCTTTGCTATCAGCTGTAATGAAAAATCCTTCTCCTTGAATAGCCACATCATTTTTCTTTCCTGTCGATGTTACACTTCCTTGTGAAAAATCAGTTGCAATTGTACTTACTTTTACCCCGTTTCCTACATCCATTGGATTGGTTCCAGCATATTTTTTACTTGCTGAACTTGGTGCTTTCACCTGTTGATAAAATAATTCTTCAAATTTTGTTTCTTGTGTTTTGTATCCTGTTGTTTTACTGTTTGCAATATTATTTGCAATTGTAGATAATGCTGTTTCATTAGCCGACATACCAGATGTACCAATATTCATAGACTTCATATGTATGTACCCCCTTTAAATCGTTTACTCAGTTACTTCGTTAATTTGACCCATTTTAACAGTTTGATTGTTTACTAGCAGTGAAAGAACACCATCATTCACTTGTACTTTTTTTACGACGCCTTCTGCTGCTTTTCCTTCTAAATCCGTTCCTTTAACCGTTTTTCCTAGCAAACTTGATCCTTGTTGCACTTGACTCCCTAATAAATTACTGCTAAGGTCTTTTACGGTTTCTTGCATATTTGTAACAGCTTCCATCATCCCTAATTGAGACATTTGTTGCATCATTTCACTGTTTTCCATTGGACTCATCGGATCTTGGTATTGAAGACTTGTCACAAACAACTTTAGAAAATCATCTTTATTTAATGCTGTTCTTTCTGATGTTGTTTTTGAGACTGCCGTAGGTGCTGTATAAGTTGATGCCACACTTCCTAACGCATTAATTGCCATTCTTTACCCTCCTAACTGTTCTTGCCACATTTCATCAAATGTTTCATCATCTTTTATTTCCTTTTTATCATTCGGTACAGTTTGTTGTTGTTCCTTTCTTTTTTCTTCTTTATTTTGTTGATCATTCGTTGAAGTTACTTGGATATCAACAATCGTTCCTTTATCACTAAACTCTTTTTTTGCTTCTTCCATTGCTTTTTCTACAACATCTAACGCGTCTGTTTCATGTACTTTTAATGTAGCCATAACGGTACCATCATCTTTTTTCTCTAATTGAATTTCGATTTTTCCCAAGTTTTCAGGATTCAAATGCAAAATGATTTTTTTAGGGGTAACTGTTTTTAAATCAGCATATGTATTCATTTCTTTTTGAACAAATGTTTTTAATTCTTGTACCGAAACCGTTTTAACAGGTTCTGTTTTTACTTCTCCTACAGATGGTGTTGCTATTGATTTGATCTCCATTGTGTTTGGTAGGTTATCACTTTCTTTTACCTCTTGCTTACTTTCTACTTTTTCTGGTTTACTTACTTCTTTTAGTTCTTTTTTAATTTTTTCTAATTCAACAAATTGTACAGGTTTTTCTTGTTCTGTTTTTACTACTTGGTTAACGATCGTTAGAACTTGTTTCCATTCTTTTATTTCATCAACCGTTGTTTGTTCTACAGGTTTTGTTAAGGTCACCGTCTGAATATCAATCGAGTCTGGTTCTTTTTTAACAGGAACGGTTAACGTTGGTTCATTTTTTTTTATTTCAAGAAGTAACGATACTACTTCCTTTGATAAATCTTGTACTACTTCTTGAGGAATTTCGTTTGTTTTGTTTAATTTTTTTTCCATTTTCACTGGCTTTTCTTCTTTTTTTTCTTCTATAAACACAGGTTCTTCTGGCGTTATATCCATCACTTCTTTTATTTTTTTCATTATTTCTGTTTTTAGTTCTCCTTTTATGCCGACTTGTTCTAATATATTTTCAACGTTTTTTTCTGTTACGGGCAAATCACCATTTAACGCTTTTTTTATTTTTTCAAATACTTGTTCTAAAAATTGTTCGGGCATAATGTCTTTTGTCTGATCATTTGTAAACAATTGATCAAATACACTTGATGCATTTGTGTCAGTTGTACTTGTTTTTTCTTTTTTTATTCCCCCTAGCAGCAAGGACATAAGATCAATCGGTTGATGTTGAATTTTCATCTTCTGCTTCACCTCTTTTTTCGTGTAATTTCATGATGCTTTTTAATCCAATTATTTTTTTCTGTTCTTTTCTTTTCCACTCGTCATAAAATTTTTTTTCTTCCTTTTTATCTAGTTCTTCAATTTTTTCTTTTTTCTTCATCATTTTTTCATATTCTAAGCGTTTTAATTTTAATTCCAGTTCTATTTTTTCATATTCTTCATTTAACGTTTTTTGATACATAGAATCAAACGATCCTGAAAAAAACGCAGCATCTACTGCGCCTTTTTTTAATTCTTCTCGAAAAAGCGTTTGTTGTTTCTTTTCTTTTTCTATTTTTTCCATTACTTTTGCATGTTTTTTTATCACTTCTGCTAACTCTATTTCTTTTTCGTCAATTTCTTTTTGTTGCATCATTAACACAACATCAAATTTACTTTTATATTTCATTAACTAATCACCTGCTTTAAGAGAGCTATTGTCTCTTCAAATTCAAAAGAGTCATAAATATTTTGTTTTAAAAATTCATTGACAATAGGGTATAGCGCTTTAGCTAAATCAATCTCTCTGTTTCCAGGAGGAATCGCCCCAATTTGAATAGCTTGTTCTTTTTCTTTGTAAATTGCCATATATTTTTTCACTTCTCGTACCAAATCCCACTGTTCTTTTTCGACGATCTTATCCATGACACGACTCACGGAATTCAAGACATTAATCGCAGGAAAATGATTGTTTTGAGCGATTTGACGATCCAATATAATATGACCATCTAAAATACCGCGCGCCATATCTGGAATAGCTCCATTAAAATCATCTCCATCTACTAATACGGTATAAATACCTGTAATACTTCCTCGATCATTTGTTCCCGCTCGTTCAAGCAAACGTTGCATATATGGTTCCATAGAAGGTGTTTTTCCATTTACGTCAGGTATTTCTCCTGTTGCTTTATCAATATCTTCCCTTGCTTTGGCAAAACGAGTAATGGAATCCATCATCAATAATACTTTTTTTCCTTGATTACGGAATTCTTCTGAAATACTTGTAGCAAGTTGAGCGGCTTTAATTTGCATTAATTTTTGTTCATCACTTGTTGCAACAATAACAACTGAACGCTTTAATCCTTCTGGACCTAAATCATGTTCAATAAACTCACGCACTTCACGTCCGCGTTCTCCAATTAAACAAATGACATTCACATCCGCTTTAGCATACCGAGCAATTTGACCTAATAACGTCGATTTCCCAACACCTGTACCCGCAAAAATACCAATACGTTGTCCTTCCCCAAGGGTTAGCATTGAATCAATCGCTTTTATTCCTGTCGGTAAAATAGTTGAAATGCGTTTTCTGCTCATCGAATCAGGCGCATCTCGGTCTAAATCCACTGCAATTTTTGGATAAAAAGAGTCCTGTTTTTCTCCGTCTATAAAAAAACCCAGTCCATTTAGTGTTCTACCTAGGAGAAACTGAACGGGCGGAATTTCAACGTTGTTTTGTTTTAATATAACTTTATCGCGTACGGATAATTTTTTCGTTTTAATCAACGGCATCAAATATACATCTGAACCTTTTAATGAAATCACTTCACAAGGAACATGATCTTCGCCAACAGTACAAAGGTCCCCAATTTTACAAATAGGACCTTTGCTAATCATGGTATTTCCTGTTAACGTATGTATTTCACCAAACGGCTTGTGTAAAGGATGCTTTGTAAATTTTTCATGTAAGTTAGTCAAATTAAGCATCAATAACACTCCTTAAATACTCTTTCATTTCGTGTAATTTTGTTTCAACAGAACCATCAATAAATTCTCGATCTGTTTCTAAAATAAAATCTGTTTTTTCAAGCGTTAGATCATATCGAAATTCTATTCGCTTATCCATCAATACCCCTTTGTACTGTTGCAATATTTCTTGTGTTTGCGGATGAACACGAACAAAAATTTTACTCGTATCATATTTTACTTGACGAATTGTTTCATCATAAATGGTTTCAAATTCTACTTTTTCCATCTCCACTTGTTGATGAATGACTTTTTTTGTCGCATGTACGATAAATTCTATCAACTCTTCTTTTTTTTCGTTTAAGAACTGTTCTTTTATCTGCTCTTGTTCCCTAATCAATTGTTCATAAAAGGCATTTGCTTGCTGATAAATTTGATTTGCTTGATCCAATATATATTCATATTCTTGTTTTAGTTGTTCTTTCGCTTCTGAAACGGCTTGTTCTTTTCCTTCTTCATACCCTTGTTTTATCAATTGTTGGCGTTGCTGTTCAATTGTTGCAAGCATTTCTTTTTCTTCTTTTTCAATTTTTTCCTTAGATTCTGACAAATACGTTTCAATGCTTGTTTTTTTAAACAGTTCTTCTTCTGAAGCGTAGCGGTCATTAAACACTACTTTTTGTTCAGAACGTTTAATAGCCGCTTTTGGAATACGCTTATAAGATGACATCATCTTCACCTCTTGATAACACAATTTCTCCTGCTTTTTCTAGATCTTTTACGATGTGTGCCACTTTTTGCTGTGCTTCTTCAACATCATTTAAACGCACACGCCCAATCCCTTCATCAGCATCCACGACTAAACGTTTTCGTCCTTCTGACATACTTTGATAAAACTTTTCTTTTAACTCTTCTTTTGCTACGCGAAGTGACATAGCAATCAAATCATTATCTGTAATACTGTTAATAACTTTCGATAAAGACATACCATCCAATTTAATAATATCTTCAAATACAAACATATTATCTTTAATAGTTTTGGATAAAGCTTCATCTGTTTTATCTAATCCATCAAATAATACTTTTTCTACAGAACGTGGAACATTGTTTAAAATATTAACCAACGTTTTCACACCATCCGTTTGGCTTTGGTCATCTGTTACAAATGATTCTAATTTTTTATTTAATAATCGTTCAATTTTAATTAAATAATCTTTGTTTGTATTTTCCATATTCGCAATCCCCATTGCCACTTCTACCATTTTTTCTTCAGGTAAACTTTGTAACAATTCCGACGCTTGCGCTGGTTTTAAATAAGAAGCAATTACTGCAATCGTCTGGGGAGCTTCCCCTTGTAAAAACGTTACAAGGGGGCTAATATCCCGCAATTTTGTTAATGAACCAAAAGGTCGGACGCTATTTTGTAGCACTCTACCCATAATATCTTCTAACTCTTCATCTGGAACAGCGCCTTCTAATAATTTCGTTACATATTCTAAACCGCTGTTTACCATACCTAGGTTATTTCCCTTTAAAAATCCTAGGTATTCTTTTACAACTGCCTCTACCACATCGCTCGTGAATTTTGGCATATTGGCTAATTCTTTTGTAATAACTTCTTTTACATCATTGTCGAGATAACTAATAACCTTTCGTGATGTATCCAATGGTAAAAATCCTAAAAGCACAGCTGCTTTTGTTCTCCCTCTTATTTCACTTAAAATGTTTTCTGACAACGTATGTCACCCCTCGTTAATCAATTTGTTGATGTATTCCGCAGTTCTTTTAGGGTTTTCTTCTGCTGCATCTGTCGCTTCTTTTGTTAAATCATGCGTTCTTGATTTAAATGTTTCTTCATCTTCTGGTACTACTTGGTCTCTTTTAAGTGCATTTTCTTCTAACGCACGTTTTGTCGCTTCACGTTCTTTTAACAATTGTCTTTCTAATTCTTCTCTTTCTAAACGTTCTTTTCGTTTTTGAAGAATAAACATAATTGTAAGTAAGACAATTAGTAAGAAAATACCTGCTCCAATTGAAATTAAAATCCATTTGTTCATACCTGTATCTTCTGCTTTTTCCGTTGTATCAGGTGTGTTTTTTTGATTTTGTTTGAAAACAAACGGCGTTACTTTTACATTTCCGTTTTCATATACACCATCATTGTTTTGATCAATTAATCCAGAAGCAACTGCTACATGCGCTTCTAGTTCTTTAATCTCAGCTTTTGTCATAGATTGATCAACTGCTACACTCACACTTAAATAGGTAAGTTCAGGATTTTTCTTTACAGTTTCTACTGTTTTTCCTACTTCAAAATTTTGTGTGACTTCTTCTTTTTTCGTGCTGTTTGTTGCTCCGTTTGATTGATCTTCCGTTTGGTATTCTGGTACATCTCCATTTGATTCTGTTCCTGGTTCTGCTACACCATCTTGTTTTTGAACAGATTCTTCTTTGCTTGTTTGCGTACTTACAAGCGTTCCTGTTGGATCATATTTTTCAATATTTTGAACGATTTCATCAAAATTGATTTTAGCTCGAACCGTCACACGTACATTTTCATAACCAAACACACTTGATAATTCTTTCATAATATCGTTTTTAATACGTCCTTCTGTTTTTTCCGTTACGTTTTCTTCGCTTCCTGTTTGTCCAGCAATGGTCGTTGCGCCATCCACATCTGAAATTAACGCACCTTCTTGATCCACAATAACCACATTTTTAGGATCTAAATCTTTTACTGCAGCACTAACTAAATTTTGAATCCCTTTAATTTGTGATGGACTTAACGTTTTCCCTGACTCTAGTTCAACGATAACCGTCGCTTTTGATTGTTTTTCGTTATCTAAAAAGATATTATCTTCTTCATCGTAGTCAAGTTCTACTGTTGCACGTTTAATAACACCAATTCCATCAACTAAATCTTTTTCTAATTGTCCTTTTAACGCACGTTTGTATTTGACTTGTCTTTCATCTTTTGTTAAGCCTAGACTACTTGAATCATACAGTTCAAATCCTTGACTTTGCGAACCTGGAAGTCCTGCATTAGCTAAATCCATTCTTGCTTTTGCCACTTGTGTTTTTTCGACTTGAAGTGTTTTTTGATCCGCACTCATGACATAGTTAATCCCTGCATTTGATAATTCTTTTTCAATAGCCGTTGCATCTTTTGCATCTAGATTAGAATAGAGTGTTTGATAGGTGTCAGGTTTCATACCTATCACAGAAAGATACCCGATAATGGCAAAAAGTATAATTCCAATTGTCCAATAATGCCATGTTTTCATTTTTGATTTAATTGCTGTTAACTTTTCTTTCATCACGCTCACACCCTATTTTATATTTGCATGTTAATAATTTGTTGATATCCTTGCGTTACTTTATCACGTACTGTAACCGCAAATTGCATTTGAATATCGGCTTTTTCTAGCCCAATTAATGCTCCGTGAGAATCCTCTGATTTCCCTTCAATCACATCTTCCATTTTAGTATTTGCTTGCACTTGCGTTGTGTTGATATGTTCAACTGTATCCATCATTCGATCAAAGGAAGAATTTCCTTTTTTAACAGGATTATTTACTTGAAAAATCTCCGATGAAGGAGAAATAGCTGAAGTAATATTCATATATTCGCTAAAGTTAGCAACGCTAACTTTAGCTTACACCCCCTTTAATGTATTAAACTTTTCCTATTTCCATTTCTTTTTTCATGACTTCTTTTGTTGCATTTAATGCCGTTACGTCAGCTTGATAGGAACGTTGTGCTTGCATCATATCTGTCATTTCAGCTGCTAAGTTAATTGCTGGAAATCTTACATATCCCTCTTCATTTGCATCAACATTTTGCGGATCATAAACAAGATCTTCCGATTTATCCGTTACAATTTTCGAGATTTTTACGCCATCTCCCATTTGTTGATCAAACAAATCATCAAAGCTATTTTTTGCTTGTAATTGCATCGTTTGTCGATGATAAGGTCCTCCAGCTTCTGTTCTTGTTGTGTTCATATTGGTAATATTATTTGCCGTTAACTCTAACCACTGTTTATTTGCTGTCATACCCGAACCGACGATATCGATTGCTTTAAACATGTGTCACTCCCCCTTTATTTATTTTCCAAGTGCTGCTTTTTCTAGTGCAAATTCTTTATTAATTGCTTGAACACTCATTCCAAACAAATAATTGTTTTTCACCATAGAAATCATTTCTTGGTTTAAATCAACATTGTTTCCATCTGTTCCCGCTTTTGTCGTTACATCTTTTTCTAAACTAACATCACTTTTGTTAGCAAACGTCATAGGAATATGTTTGCTATCGGTTGTTTTGGTTTTCAAATATCCTTTTTCTTCAAAAAGTTGATCAAAATTAACCGTTGTTGCCTTGAAATTAGGTGTATTTACATTGGCAATGTTATCTGCATTTGTTTTTCGTTTTAACGCTGAAACATCCATTGTTTTTTGTAAAAATTGAACATAATCACCCGTCATACGTTTTCCCTCCTTTTTTCATTTTTTGGTTTAAATGAAATTCATTAATTATACTCAATTATTCTTTTTGACAAAAAACCTTTTTTTCTTTTATTTTTTTCAATTTAAAAACCGAGGAGTTCTCCTCGGTTTTTAAAATTGATTGTATTTTTCAGCTGCTCGCTTTTTACTTACTTGACTAGAACCAAATGCCTGTAGTTCATCCATTTTTTTTTGAATTTCTTTTTTTATTTCTTCATCTTTTTTTAAACAATATTCTATAACTTCTGCTCGTTTTTCCTCTGGAACTTGTTCTATGTATGCTTGCCTTTCTCTTGACAGTTGCTTTAATTCATCTCGATTTGCATCGAGTAACGTTTTTTTCATTTTTTCATAAAATTCATTAATTTCCTTCATTACTTTTTAACACCTCTCTATATCCGTCCAGTAAATTTTGGATTACACGAATAATAGGGTCAATTTTTTCTGCATTTTTCGTCATTACCACAAGTTGAAGTTCATTAGCAATCCATTCATATAATTTAAACAAATCATCTGCTAATTCAGGAAATGCTTCGTGATTTAATTGCAATGTTAATTCATTAATGATTCGCCCTACTTTTCCTATTCGTTCATCCACTTCTGAAAAACGCAATTGCTGCATTTTTTCTTTTGACACACGAAGTTCTAATATGCAACGCTCATATGCCATAATGGTTATTTTTACGGGATTACTTGTTTGTATTTCATTTTGCATATACTTTTTCCAACCCTGCATCTACGGCACCACCTTTATTAATCTTTCTTGTTCATTGCATCAATTTGCGCTGTTAAATAATCCATTGTTGTATTCATATCATTCATCATCAAATCAAAACTTGCAAACTTTCGAAGCAATGTTTGTTGCTCCATTTCGAACATTTGTTCGTTTTTTGCAATGGTTTTATCAATGTTTTCAATTCGTTTTGTTAATCCATCAATGGCTCCTTGAATCGTTCCCGTTGATTTGGACATATCATACATTTTATCGTACAATGTTTTTCCGATACTATTTGGTCCTGTCAACATTTTAAGTACTTCTTCGGGATTTTTATCTAATTGTTCATCTAATTTTGTTTCATTAAATGTAAGTGATCCGTTTTTGGCTACACCGTCAATTGAAATCCCAATTTGATACATCATTAAAGATGAATCCGTTTTTTTCAATAAAGCAGCACCCATATCGGATTTAATACGATTTGGAATAGTTTTCCCTTGAAGCACTGCTTCTTTTGCTGTCCACTGATTAATAAGTGCAATCGCTTGGTTGTATCCATTAACAAATGTTTTCACTTTTTCTTTGATGAGGTCATTATTTTTAGACACAGCAACCGTTACATTATCCTGAACTTTTGTTAATTGAATCGTTGCTCCTTCAATGCCATCACGAATGGTATTGCTTGCACTTGTCATTGCAATTCCATCAATTGTATATTTAGCATCTTGTGCTTTTTGAACTTCATTTTTAAACGCACCGCTAGATAATAAACCTAGATTTTCAAATGCCGTTCCTGAAAGCGTCATTGCATTATTGGCACCTGAATCTTTTGCAGTAAGAATTAAACTACCTCCTACTACAACTGCATTGACTTTATAATCACCTGCATTAATGTTTTTAGCAGCATCCGCAAGAGACATATCTGCTGTAAATGTAAAATCTTTTCCATTAATTTGGGTTGTTTCATCATACCCAAGCGCAGCGGTTGGATCCGCCACACTATCCGAACGAACTTTATGATTTGTTGCCAATTGTGAAATGTTAATTTGATATGTTGCATCTACAGCCGTTGATGTTGCGGTAAAACTTAAAGCGGCTGCATCTGATACCGTTGTTTTTTTATCAGAAGCGGATAAATCTTTTACATCTTTCACCATGGTTGTAAAATTACTCATTGCCGTTTCTAATTGTCCCCATACTTTCTTTTCATCTTCATAAATTGCTTTTGTTTTTTCGTATGGATTGTTTTTTAATTTCATCATTTCTATGGTCGCATCTAATAACCCCTGCGTATCAAAATCAGAACCTAACCCCATAAGTCTAATTCGATCATCATACGCACTGATTTTTGCTCCACCAAATAAATCTGCCATATTTTATCACCTCTTTTTCTTAAATATAATTTAATATGCTTGTTTGAAGCATTTTTGTACTTGCTTGAATTGTTCCTTGATACAGTTGTTGACTCAGCGCAAGTTTAGAGACTACTTCTGTAATATCCGCATCTTGAATAACGGATTTTTTGGCTTTTAAATCCGTTTGACTTTGTTCATAAGTTTCTTTTAATGTATCAAGTCCACTAATGCGTGTTCCAAATTCTGAACGAAGATCAATCATTCCATCCATTGCACCATCTAATCCGCTAATAGCACTTTCAATTTGTGAATCTGACCCCGATGCCATGCTATCGCGGAGTTTAATGAGTGAATCCAATACATCTTGAAATGCTACATCTCCTGTTTCAGAAATGCTAATGTTAAACGTCGAAGAAACGTTAAATTTCATATTGTTGGTATCTCCGTTATACGTTGCTGTTGTTCCGTCATATGAAAAAGCTTCTGTATTTGTTTTTTCACCACTGAAAATATATCGATTTAAATATTTGGTATTGGCAAGTGCTAATACTTGATCAATATTTTTATCTACAATGGATGCATACGTTTTACGGTCTTTATCTGAAACCGTTCCATTTGCTACTTCTAACGCTTTTTCACGGGAAGATTGCAAAATTTCAATTGTTGAACCTAGAATAGATTCTCCTCGTTCTAAGAAACTGTTCGCGTCTTCGACGTTTTTTTGCAATTGCGTGACACGATCTTGGGCATTGCTAATAAGCATTGCTTGATTTGCACCAATTGGATCTTCACTTGCATAATTGAATTTTTTACCTGTTGCTAGTTGAACTTGACTTTTCGCTAATTCTTCTTGAATTTTCCCCGAATAGTGATTCATAATATTAAATTTACTATATACCGATACTCTCATTATGAGCACCTCCCCTATTGAATAAGATCAAATAATTGTCTAAATGTATCATCAGTTGCTTTAATCATTTTAGAGCTTGCGATATAAAAATGCTGGTATTGCAATAAATTGGTCATTTCTTCATCTACACTCACACCTTGAATACTTTGTTTTGTCGTTTCAAGTCCTGTTAATACATTTCCATGTACACTTGTTTGATCATTGGCGTTATTTAAATCTGTCGCCATGTCCACTAAAAATCCATTATAGAACCCTTGTAAGCTAACCGTTCCACCATTAAATAGCTTTTCATCTAAAACCCCTGCAATTAATGCACCTTGTCCTGAGTTTCCAGGAGAAGTAGGGTTTGCAGAAACCGCTATTTTTTCTGTATTTGCTTCTAATACGGAATTAAATTTGATAGTTCTTGCATCGCTTCCTAAGAAAAATTTATTCCCTGTTGAGCCGTCCGTTCCATATCCTGCAACATGGTAACTATTTACGCGATTAATTAGCGTTGTTGCTAAATCATTTAATTGCGTTTCATAACGAGGAAGAAAATCATTTTTAAGATTTAAATCCGATAAAAGAGATCCTTCATTTGGTTTATACTCTACATTGTTTACCCCTAAAATCATCTCTTTTGTTAACGTATCTTCCATTTTTTTAACAGGACTTGATGTTACACCTGCAACTAAATAAGTTCCGCCAGATTTTACGTTAATTAAATTCGGATTTTTAGGATCTTTTTGCACATTCACATCAATATACTGTGACAATTCATTTAAGTAACGATCACGTTCATCAAATAACGCATTCGGATTATCAGTTGAAGCATTTCCGATTTTTTCATTAATTTTTGCTATTTTTGTTGTTAATGAATTGATTTGCGTTATTTTTTGATCTAACTGTGCATCGACATTTGCTTTTGCTTCATCTAATTGATCGCTAATCGTTGTTAATTGATTTGCCAACCCTTGCGCTTGTCCTACTAGCGCAAAACGATATGATTTTTCTTCTGGAAATTTATTTAGTTCTTCCCATGAGTTGAAAAAACCTGTGATTGCTTTATTTAATCCTCCGTTTTCCGTATCTCCAAAAATCACTTCTACATCTTGTAATGTTTTAGATAAATTATCATAATAACCAACTTGGCTTTTTTCACTTCGCACTTGACCAATTAATAATTCATCTTTAATACGACTTACTTGATTAGCAATAACACCTGAACCGATTTCTTTTTCTATTCCACTTCCTACAAGGGTATCGTTACTAGATACTTCTAAACGCTGTCTTGCATACCCTTCAGTATTGGCATTAGCGATATTGTTTTGTGCAATTTCCATTTGTTTTTGACTTGTTAAAAGCCCTGATAGTGCTGTATTAAAATTTAAACTCATATTTCTCGGAATTTCGCAATTTGCGAATTCCTCCCCCCCTTCATGATTGGTTTATAACTCTTTATTAATAAATAAATTACCCCCAACATCTTCTTGTTCTGCCACATGTAAAATGGCATCTAAAAGCATTTTTTCCGCTTCTGCTAGCGATTGAGCTAATCCTGCATTCATTTCTTGACTTACTTTTAGTTTTCGCTCATGACGAATGGCGTATCTACGACACGCCATTAGTTCTTCTTGTTCTTTTGTCGTCATAAAAGGAAATAAACTTTCTAAATGCACCTCTGTTAGTCCTCTTTCTTGACAAGCAGTAGTGATTAATGCTTTTAGTTCTTTACATGTTTCTTCTAAATCAAATTGTTTGAGCGCTTCTTGTTGAATGAATTTTTTTTGGGCTTCTTGATCATGGTTTTGTAATGCCAAAAATTTATTTTCTGACATCACAAGAAGTGTTTCATGTATGCCATTAATTTCTTTAAATTTTTTCACAATTTTCTCCAATTTTATTTCCCTCCTTCCATTAACTTGGCAATCACATCTTTTCCCGTAATGTTGTATGTACCACTTTCAATTTTTTCACGTACCTCATCCAATTTATCTTCTCTTACTTCATCTGCTTGTTTTGCTAAGGCAAAAAACTCTGTTAATTCTTTTGCCGATACATTAAATTGAATTTCATCTTCTTCGGTTTCTTTTACGTTTTTGCTTGTTGTGTTTTCTGTTACTTTTTTTTCTTTATCATTGACTAATAACCATTTGATTGTTTGGTCTGAATTAATTCTCATACTCATTTCCTCCCCTAATTTTTGTTTTTCTTTCATTACTATTATTATGGTTATCGTTTCTTCTTCCTAAAACTTTAAATCAACAAGTTGACGACAAGACCTTGGATTTCACCAATTTTCTTCAATGTTTCGATATGCCCCAATGGACTTTCCAACATATTTTGATTTAATTGATTAATTTTTTGGTCAATTGAACGAATAATAGACACCTTTTTTTGATATCCTTTTCGATCACTCAAAATATGATCTTCCATTTTTAATTCATTTTTGGTGTAGTGCTCAACAAATGATTGAACAGCGTCTTTGTATTTTTTCAAATTATCCACTGTTAGTTCCATATCTAATACCTTTTTCAATGTTTCAATATTATCAATCATTTGTGACAGGACACTCTCATCCTTTTTATCCATTTTTTTCTTCGTGTCAAACATTTCTTCAAACATCTCTGTTTTATGTGCAGCAACTTGTTGAGTGCCTTGCATAGAAGAATGATTCACCATTGGTTGTGTTTTCACGCCATTTATCTGCATATATTACCCCCTAAAAAACAGTGTCAATTCTTGATTTTTTTAAAAAATATGTTATCTTCCTCCTAGAAAAAGAGGTGATCACATGGATTTTCCAAATTTTCCTCAATTGTCGTTTTTCTTGCAAAATGAACCTGATTTTCCGATTCATAAATTAATTGAGCGTGATTATTTTTTCATTGCGTTTATCGAACATATAAAGGAACATTTTCATTATTTACAAAAACAATTTACAATTCTTGTTCCTTTACTTGATCCTTTTTTTGAAGAAAAAGAACAAAAAACCACGCTTTCACTAGATCAAATCGAATTAGGTGAACTTTGCCTTTTATTTAATTCTATTTCTACGAATTCTTCCCTTGTTTATTCTTCAACCTCAGGTTTATTAGAAACAATTGTCTTTGATTATAAAGATTACGAAACCCTTTCAATCTCAAAATACATTGTTTTATTGCATGAATTTTCAGCGATGATTCTAGGAGAACAACTTTTATATCAACAAATAAAAGGAGCATAATTATGCTCCTTTTATTTATAATCCTCTTACATATTGTATCATTCGTTGGAAAAAGGAAATCATATTATCAAGTACTTTTTCAAAAATAGACTTATGTTGTTCATCTCCTAATAAAAATAAAGCCTTGATTTGTTCGACCCAATACTGACTGTTCCACATTCCATGATCTTTTAAATAATCTTTGAATAAAAACACTTCTTTCAATCCATAATCTGGTTGTCTTAATACATACAGCGCCATTGCCAACAATAAAATATACTGTAAGAACTGTAAGTTTTTTGTTAGTAAAATCATTCCTAAATATGTTAAAATAGAAAGGATTATTAAAATTATGAAGTAATCTCTTTCATGGGAGAAATGTATGTATTTTGACAGAAATGAATATGTAAGTGTTGATTCGTAAAATCGATAACAAAATAGTAAGAAAAAAAGCCATAAAACTTTTGTTGAATAAAATAGAATTAGTGTTATAAATAAAATATAAGCAGCTATTTCAACTAGTAACATCCCATCACCCTCTTTCGGGGCGATTATACCACTAGAGTTTGCAGCTGTCTATCATTTTTTTGGAGGTGAAAAATGTGAAAAATAACAAAAAAGTATTTTTAATTTTAGGGGCGATGGTAGTGATTGCTATTGCGTTTATGTTGATCTTTTTCTTTACATTTAAAAACGATTCTACCACAGTCAATCCTGAAAAAAACAACAAGGAGAACACTGAACCGTCTGCCAATGTAAAATTGCCAGAACATGAAGATCATCAACACGATTCAACGGATTCATTTACAAAAGGAGACGCAACAATTGATGCATTAAAATTTAATTCTCCTAAAACCATTGAAGGAGCAACCATTCCAGAAAATATGCCTTATCTTCGACAAGCAACACCCAATTATTTATTAATGGGCGGGTTAACAGACTTTCTTTATTTTTACGATTTAAAAGATGAACGAGGAGAAGCCGTTGCGAAAGAAAACATTGAAGTTGCTTCCATTTCTCCTAATGAAGATTTCCTTGTTTATGCTCAACAAGATGCTTTACATGAAGGTGTATATTTATATGACATTAAAAACAAAACACATTACGGAAAAGTAACAGAAGCACCTGAAATGAATAAAATCGTCGATTTGAAATATTACAACGGTGCTATCATTATGACGTACTACGATGTTAATGCAGCCGATGCAAATAAAAAGAAAACATTTATAACTGATACATTTGTGTTACCTGCAAAAGCAACTAATTTCCCGCCACAAGAAAAAGTAACCATTACAGGTTCGAGCATGGCGTCTGCTTTCATTGGAACTGATTATTATGTATATGTTCCTGAAACCAACAGCATTGACTTTTTACAAGTAAACAACCAAGCATTGCCTCGTATGAAGGTTAATTTATCAAATGTTAAAATAGATCCGACATATAGCGCGCGCGAACTTTCTTTAAATAGTAATCAAAACTGGGCACTTCGTTTTAGCGATGAACAAGATTACGAAGGAATTGTAGTAACAGCTCAAGGCGCAATTAAAGGTTTTGATATGGTATCAGATATCGCTTGGTACAACAATGATTATTTACTGGTTGTTAATGATAGCGACTTGTATTTATACAATGTAAACAAACAAACCAAAACAAAATTAAAAACCGATGTATATCAAGTGGGTGTCACGAACGAATCCATTTATGTAAAAAACGGAGACAATGAAATGCAAGTTATTACACCTAAAAAATAAAAAAGCAGTCATATGACTGCTTTTTTTTATTCATCAAACAATGGTTGCGGGTTCGTACAGGTACTCGTTTCCCAAGGCTCAGAACAAAGTTCAAAATGTAAATGGAAATTACTTGAACGTCCAGCATTTCCCATAAAGGCAATTACTTGCCCTCGTGTTACTTGATCTCCAACTTTTACTTGAATTTTCTTTTCTGCATCGTAGTAATCCGATAATTTTCGATCAGGATAGCTTCCGCCATCTTTACATTTTGGACAATCTTGCTCATTATTTAATAAATGGGCATATTTACTATAATATTCTTTTCCATCGATCATATGTTTAATAATAACGACGTTACCATAACCATTTGATCCGTTTTTCCCTGTTCGTACTTCTGAAACCGTTCCTGCTGCAACAGCTACAATTTTCGTTCCTCTTCCATTTGCAAAATCCATTCCTTTATGTTTTCCTCCACGCGTTCCAAATTTATCAGTAATATGATCTTTTCCGTTTTCAATTGGATAAGCAATAGCACCTTTTCCTAATTTAGTTGCATCAGCTTCTTGTGCTACATCTGTATAGTTACCACTTACACCCGCTTCTTCATACCCATCTTGCAAGTAGAAGTTTAACAATCCGATATACGATTCATCTTTATCGATAATCGTCGCTTTATTTTGAGCTAATGAATAAGGTTCAAACATCGCTAAAATTTGTTTTAAATCAGGATATGCAATCGATGTAACTGTTTTATCTTGTATTTCGCCCGTTTCATTTTTACCACAAGGGTTTTTAGGCGCAGGGTCTTCTGTAACGAGATGATTTGTTAAAATGGCTTTTGCATCTCCACTTCCGAGCGCATCCACTACAATCGGACCTTCTTTTCCTCCAGCTGCACTTGCTGAACTTGCTTTTGGTGTACATTTCCACCAATGACTGATGTGTTCAGCGGTATGTGTTAATACAGCTTGGTGTTCATCTGCAATCGGGAATTCTTCTTTAATTTCATTACATGGTTTTGATTTAAAGAACCATCCTTGTTCATTTCCTACCAAGTAACACTCATAAACAAGCGCACGAGCATCCATGATATAATCGTAGTTTGTCCAGTTCTTTTCACCTTTACGATCTAATTTTTTCGCTAATTTCCACATTTTATATACATTTGTACCTTTGTATTCTTTTTCAATATTTTCATCAGTTAAATCTAAACCTGTTAATGCATATTGATCAATTTGAATAAGTGTTTGTAAATGAAGAATTGCTTCATCTGTGCTATCTTCTCCCGCTGCTATTTGTCCAGGTTCTCCGACTTGACCACTTTCTCCAATCCGAACGCCTGCTACAAAATGCCCTCTGAAATAACTTTCAGTTGTTTTGTTTTTACTAATTGTTCCTGCACTTGCTTTTGACGATTTAGATAAAGACGGTCCATGTAAATGTACATATTCTCCATTTCCTACATACATACCTACGTGGCTAATTTTATGTGATTTTCCGTTCGGATCAGTCCAAACAGCCCCTTGATACCCGCTTCCTGCTTTAAATAATACTAAATCTCCAGGTTGCAGCATATTGGCATCAAATATAATTTTACCATTTTTACCTTGTGTAGCGGCAGTCATGTTAATCGATACGCCTCCATAAGTTCTTGCTACATACGCTGTAAAAGCTGAACAATCCCCACGTCTTGTATCTACTACTGCTGTTTTACTACTTCTTCCTCCAGCAAACTCATAATAAATAGGATCGGCAACGCCTAAATCTTTACTGTATTTTTTCCACATTTCAAGAGCGCCTGCTGCCATTTTTTTTCCTAATTCACTTCCTTCTCCGCCCCCTGCTTCAGCTCCAGCATCGCCAGAACCATCTTCTTTGTCTCCTTCATCATCTACACCTTCTCCTTCTGTTGTATCATCTAATTTAGGTGGATCACCTTTTACTTCTACACCAGCTTTCCCGTAGATGTCATTCATATAACCTGTTACATTTTTTACCCAAACGCCACATTGACCATCGCCATCTGGACAATAAGTTTTTTGAATAGATCCTACTGTATCTTTCCCCTTATCTACATAGGACGTTTTAATAAGATAAGCTTTATATTCTAACGATTTTTCCAAACTTGCAAATGTAGCATATTCTCCTGAACTACATTTAATACCAAATTTTTCTTTATTGGCTTTACTTGGACATTTAATCCCGCCTAAATTATGACGCGAATCTTTACTGAGGTCAGATGTACCATTTGCTGTTTCGTGTCGTGAAATAGCCGCTAAAAATGTCGGTTCAATTCCGTATTGTTTTCCGTACTCTACATACGCTTGACCTAATCCTTTCAACGTTCCACCTAAGTAAGAATCTAATAATTGAGCTGTTACTTTCCCTTCATTTTCAGCATTATATTTCACAGACATTGTACCATCAGCAGCGCCTCCACCTGCACCTGCGCCTGCACAACTTCCTGCACTTCCTTTAAATTCTTCAAAATAACCCATGATTTTTTTAACATAATCATTGGTTTCTTTATTTCCTCCACCTTTAGCAACCACTTGATCCCAACTAGTAGCCCCTAAACGTTTCAACTCTTTATTTACGTTACCAGGTCCCCAGTTGTAAGATGCTAATGCTAATGGCACATCCCCTTTTCGGTCATTTTTCATCATGGCAATATAACGCGCTCCACCTTCTACGTTTTGTTCTAAATTATATGGATCTACGTGAAGCCATGCCGCTGTTGCTGGCATTAATTGCATCATACCCGTTGCACCGCTTGCCTTATTCCGAATAACGGTTCCATCTGGTTTGAAATGTTTAATTTGACTTTCTTTCTTAGCTACAGCTGCCACTAGTTGTGGTTCAACATTGTTTTTTTGTGCAGATCGGTTAATTACGTCTGCATTTTCTCCCGTATAAGGTCCGCAACTTGTATTATAATCGCTTCCCTCAAAACCACCTGGTGATAAAGAACCATAGTTTTCTCCAGGTGTTCCTCCACCTGCTGCAATTTCTGCATTGATTTTTGCTCGAATTGTACGCATTTTTTCCGCTATATCTTCTATTTCCTGATCCGTAATGGCATCTTCGGTTTTATCTTTTTTATTATGACATATCATGCCAAACGATATCGTACAAACAAATGCTTGAAATAGCGCTTGGATAATGTTAATCACAATCCAAACAAAAATGACTGGAATTAAAATGATGACGATCATTATTTTTTTCTTACTTTTCCCGCCTTCATTTTTGTTCTCTCCGCCACCTTCTGCAGCACTTTTTCCTACACTTTGACCTATATTTTTGGCTCCTTTTTTGATAAAATCCCATATTTGTTTTTTCATACCGTCACCTCGCTTTTTTGTTTTTTAAGATCCTAAAGATTATACTTTTTTTTCTGGTTTTTTCAACAAAAATGTCAAAAAAGAAAGAAAGAAGGAAACCTCCCTTCTTTCTTTTATTGATCTGCTTCAAGCATTTGTTTGATTTTTTCTAAATCATTTGGATTGGTTGTACATAATATATGTTCAAAGTTATGACTTACAACTTTTACCGCTGTATGATTTCCTCCTGCGAAAATCAACGCTTCCCCAGGACTAGCGGTACGAAGAAATCCTTTTTCACTTTGAGATAAACCAAACATATCTCCTACAGCACCTAAGTCATTTTGACTTTGTTTAAGAAGAACTTGCATCGAGGTATTTCCTATAATCCCCTGTCCTCCATTTTGCAAGAAATCAGCCGCTTGTTGCGAAATGATAGATAAACCAGCATTAAATTTACGCGCTGTTTTGGCTACACGAATAACATAATCAGATGATTGTTTACTTTGCATTAACATCCATGCTTCATCGACAATAATTAAACGTTTTTTATTATCTCCTGATTTTACTTTATTCCAAATAAACTCAAGACAAATAAACATTGCTAAGTTTGCTAATTCTTTTTCCATATCTTTAATATCAAATGCTATGAAGTTAGATTCTGTATCTACGTTCGTTTCACCATTAAATAAACTTAATACCCCACTTGTATAAGGTTCTAATTCATCAGCAATGGCAATAGCTTCTCCACCGTATTGACGAAGTGTTTGCTCTAAATCACTTAAAATAGGCATTCTTTTTTTACTTCCTTCAAGTGAGAACACATCTTCTTCTAAAAAATCATCTGTCATCATACTTTTTCGCTCACGTGTAATGCCGAATTTTTCATAGGTTTTTTCAATTGCATCTAATAGAATTTTTCGCTCACGAGCAGAGAGCGCACGCTTAATCATTACTTCTATAATAGAAAGTACATCGAGAATTTTTTGCGTTAAGAAGTTCATTCCATCTTCTTCTTCTTTTGCATTATATAAATCAAGCGGATTAATTCGATCTTTACTGGAAGCTGATAATTTTATGTATTGACCACCTAAGGCATTGGTTAATCGTTTATACTCAGCTTGTGGGTCGATGATAATAATATTTGCACCTAGACCCATATATCGAATCGCTTCAAGTTTTACAAAATATGATTTCCCCGCCCCAGATGTTGCAAGGGTTACGGAATTATAGTTATTTAGACTAAAACGGTCAAATAAAACAAGTGAACCGTTAATCATATTTAATCCATATAAAATCGGATGACCTTGTGTCATGGTTAACTCAGCTGATACAATTGGAAGACACGTTGCAAGAGAAGATGTATCAAAGTTACGACGATAATTTAAACGATCTTCAGCAATCGGTAAAACCGAATGGAATCCTTGTTGTTGTTGAAACATAGCATGACGGGTTGTTAATCCAATACTTCCACCAAGGTTTTCAATCTCTTCTGTAATCGTATCTAATTCTTCCATTGTTTTTCCAGCAATATTAATATAAATAGTTTGATAGAATAATTTTTCTTTCCCTTTTGCAATCGCATCACGAAGCGCTTCTGCATCGTTACGAGCAATATCCACACCAATATCTGTCATTTTCCCTTTTTGAGAATCCATTCGTTGTGTTGAAATATATTGACCAATTTTACGGTTTAACGCTTTAATAACACGTTCACTTGGAAGGGGTTCAATGTGAGAGGTAATATCAATATTCGCACCATACGCATAAAGGCGGTTTAACCAACCAATATGCGCTGTACGCGGATAGCCTGTTACCATAACGGTACGTAAAAAGCGATTTCCTATCTTGATATGATTTACTTCATTTTCAATTGCATCAGGCGCAATCAAGTCATTGACTTTTAGTGTTCCTCTATCGACGATATCTTTTTTCGTTTTATCAATTTCATGGTCTCCACTAGCGACTTTATCAATTTTACTTAAATCAAATTCCACGGAATTCATCTCCTTTCTCTTTCACTTTTACTCGAATTGTAGTGTAATCTGCAGGATTACGATCTTTTAACGGTTGATACACAGCGCGATCTTTATTGTAAGATGTATAAAATAAATCTAACAGTTCATTATCATCTAAAATTTTAGGTACAATTTCAAATCGTCTAAACGAACGTTCAATCAGTGTTGCACGTCCATATAATTGTTTTCTTGCACGATCAAAACGTTGTTCTTCTTCATACACATCGTTTATTTCCACTTTTTCTCCACTTTTTTTCTTTTTATCTTTTGCTACATTTTCTTTATTAATTTTTGCTTTTTTCTTATCTTTTTCTTCATCAAAAGGAATAATAATATAGAAACGTTTTGTTAAAATGGAACGATTTTTAATTAAATCAATTAAGTAACCAGAATAATATTCTAGTTGTTTACGAATAAAATTACTTTTTGCATTTCTTCGTACCGTTTCAAGCGTATCTAAGTATTCTGAAATATCAACAATTCGAGATTGTTGTAAAAACTGAAACGGAAAATCAACAGAATTTAAAATTTCACGGTATTGCTCTAATACATTTTGTTTTTCTGATGCTTCCATCAAGTCAATATTGATACTTGGGATTTCAATGGCGATACGATATCCCCCGTTTTTTAAACGAACAATTCCACTTCGTATATAATCAAACGGCAATGAATCTTGTGTGGTTGGTACGTGTTTTTCTCGATCTTCCTGTGCTTTTTTGTTTTTAAAAAACATAATAAAAATTACATATCCAAATGCAGCTAATAGTAATATCATCACTACTATCATTAAATAAGCCATACTTTCACCTCCGATTTATTCAATTTCCTCATCATCTTCTAAAAAAAGTTCAATTTCGTCAATAAATTCATCACGAATATTTTCTTTACGATAAACTAATACCTTTGGCATTGTTCGATACACTGCATATACAAGCACGAATTCATAAATAGGAATGTTATTTACTTTTTTAAACATTGTGTAAATCGTTAACCCTGCAATGATTAAAGATATAGGTAAACTTACCCATAACGACATCGTCGCTAAGAAAAACATAATTAATACAACACCACCCCCCAAGACCATAGCTTGGGGAATAGTGAAATTACCAATTCGATCACTTTGATTGAATTCTTGTGGAATTACATATTCATACATAGTTTTTTACCTCCTTTTATTTTCGATTAAATGGGTTATCTTTATCTTGAATTGGTTTTCGATTTTCACCCATCATTTCATCAAAGAAATTTTTTGATCCAGTTTCACGTGGTGTTTCTTTCTTTGGTGTTGTTGGTTGTTCATTTGTTGAACCACCTATTTCAAATGAATCTAAGTTTGTTGCGTTTTGACCATATGTACTAAAACCTGAAGAACCGTTTACTGTTTCATTAGTTTCAGGAGCAGATGAATAATTCGATGGACCAGTTGGTTCGCTTCGTTCTACAGAAGAACCTCCAATTTCAAAAGAATCTAAATCGGTAGTTTCTTGTCCATAAGAACTATAACCAGACGGACCATTGTAACGTGTTCCTTCGTCCGAACTTCCATAACTTGATGAAGTCGTTGATGCGGAACTGTTATAGTCATCAATTTCAATATTTTCTGAAACGGTTGAATCAGAAGATTCAAACGATGGACCGCTAAATCCATAACCAGTTGGTTCGCTTCGATTCGAAGTAGATGAATAAGAGTTATCAAGTTCAACATCATTACTATCTGTTGAACTTCCATAACTCGAAGGACCCGTTGAGTCACTTCTTTCAACGGTAGAACTATTGTAATCATCTAATTCTATTTCTTGAGAACTTACTGAATCAGAAGATTCAAATGATGGACCACCAAATCCATAACCACTCGGTTCACTTCGATCCGATGAATAAGAGTTATCAATTTCAACATCATTACTATCTGTTGAACTTCCATAACTTGAAGGACCCGTTGAGTCACTTCTTTCAACGGTAGAACTATTGTAATTATCTAATTCTATTTCTTGAGAACTTACTGAATCAGAAGATTCAAATGATGGACCACTAAATCCATAACCACTTGGTTCGCTTTGTTCTACATTAGAACTGCTATAATTATCTAATTCTATTTCTTGAGAACTCACTGAATCAGAAGATTCAAATGAAGGTCCGCTAAAACGATCTGCAGATGTATTATCATCAGCAAAAGAATTAAAGTTTGTAGTAGTTGTACGATCTCCCATTTCAAATTTATCTGAAACAGAATCATCAAAACTTTGTGTATCTAAGTGTTCACTTGCAATAGGTGCCTTACCTTCTACTGTAGGACCACTAGATTCACTATTTGATGGCGCACTTGTTTCTACAGTAGGATTGCTAAAATTTCGATCATCTCCATTTCCTTTTAAATGATCAAATTTAGGGTTATTATCTCGTCTTTCAGCACGATCGTTTTCTTTTGATTGCCTGAATTCTTTATATTCTGCTTCTTGACGTCTTGTTTGTTCTTCTCTTGCTTCCAATTCATCATCTAATCTTGCATTGTTTTGAATGGTGCTAACATGTTTACTTACTCCTCCAGAACCTCCTCCAGGTCTTGGACCGTCTCCGTTATTTCCGCCTCCGCCTGGTGGATTATTACCTCCTCCACCTCCAGGACCTTGGAAATCGCTTTGTGTTTTTCTTGCTTCTGCGGCATAATCTACTCGTTTACCTTCTCCACTATTGATCATGCTTTGATTATCAACGGAATGCATGGCAGTACCAGACCAGTCTGTGCCATTTCTAGCAGCACTTTCAGAATATCTTTTCGTTCCTCCTGTTAGTTTCACATCTCCCATTTTCATTTGAGGGATAGCTTTTACTTCCGTTGATTCACGAACACTCTTATCATCAATTAGATTACCATGTTTACCCATAAGGTCATTCATTGCTCGTTTTTCTAATTCTTTTCTATCTCCATCTTTAACATCACTATGAAGATTAGAATATAATGCTGGGTTATTTTCAACATCTTTCTTCAATACTGCTCTTGCAGTGTCTTGATTTAAATCACCCGATTGACGTAATTTTTTGATTTGTTGAGAAGCTTCCCAACTCATACCGTTTTTCGCTTCTACTTTTTCAAGCAAGTCATTTGCATGTGCTTTTGCTAAAGCGGTGTTAAATTTACCTTGTCCTTGATCATATTTTTGAGGATTAGCAGCCATTAATTCTTGTGCCATTCCTTCAACTGTATCTTGACGAGATAAATCAGAAGACATAATCGCTTTTAATGTATCAGAATCTGCACTTTTAACAGCTTCAGTAGAATCAAATTCATTCGATTTTCTAGGCTTATCTAATGAATCCATACCCATAGCTGCTATAGCAATTGCTTCTTCATTATTTCCATTCTTTTTATTTAATTGGTTTGCCATTAATCCATCTGCACCAAGTGCATCTCCAGCAACTCCATTTCCTCCGCCTTTTGCTAATGATCTTGGTCCTGAACCAGTGCCCATTCCTCCTCCAGAACTTCTTCTAGAATCATTGACATTTTTACCTGTTAATACATCATCGATGTTTTTCGTAAAGCCTTTGTCAATATCAGCTTGTTTTGCAATTCCTTCTTTGAAGTCTTTTTTCGCTACTCCTTCAGCTACTTTTCTCGCGCTATGATCAATTGCATTAGCTGCAAAAGCTCCCATTGCAGCAGCTGCTCCATTGATGTTTCGAGAACCCCAACCTCCTGAGCCGCCTCCAAGTAAACTTTTACCGAATTCAGGGAAATCTTGTAATGTTACTAACATCGCATAAAAAATAAATACATTTCCCAAAAGCCCCATGTTAACAGCTTCATTAAATTCACTCATTCGCATAAAAATATTGATAAAGATATATAAGCCTACTGCTAAGAATGTTTGAGAAAACGATTCTGCGATAAATGATTTTAACCATTTTTTTGACATTTTAGCCGTTTGAGGAAGTGCCGTCATAATAACAAAGAACGGACCAAAAATAGCTAAAATAAAGATCATAAGCATACGCATATACCACCATAAAATCAATTTAACAAGGAAAGTTAACATATAAATAGCAAATAAAATAACGGCAATTGCAACAATTACCCAAACAGGCGCTAATACTGTTCCACCAAGTGTTAACAATGCACCCATTACAGAAGCAGCAATTCCTGAAAGTGCAAAACCACTACTTACAGTACCAGCTACTACAACATCTGACGCACTAGTTGGAATACTTATTTTAGAAATTGAATGAACCAACATATTGTTTAAGTTCAAAATATCTTGCAACAAGTATGGCAAGTAATACACCACTACCATAGCCACAAACATACGTAAACCAAATTTAACAGGATCCATATTTTGATAACCTAGTGCATACATTAATCCAAACGCTGCGATAAAAATAACGCTTGAACCTAAGGCAATCATTTGTGTAATCCCCATAATATCCATGATAACAGGATTGTTTGTTAAGTTAACAGGCGTTGAAATTTTTGTAATATAACTCATAAATCCAACCCCACATTGAACAGTAAATACATCTTTAAAACCTTTTGCAATCCAGTTTACTAATTTTGAGAAAATACCAGCTGCTTTTCCTCCATCTTTGTTTTCTTTATCGCTTGAAGGAAACTCATCTTTTATTGTTCCAGATTTTTTTTCTTCGGCGTCTCCACCATCTTCTTTTTTCGAATCACTTTTTACTCCCAAATTTTCATCCATTTTTTTTGAAACACCATCTGCTGTTGTTTTATCACAATCATCAAATGTTTCAAATTTACTGGATGTTAATAACCCTTGTCCTACGACAATGTCATCTGTCTTTGTTGCTGCAAATGCAGCCATAGGCGATAACACTTGTAGAGTCAACCCAATAGACAAGAGTGAAAAAGTAATCTTTTTCGATAACTTCATTTTTTTCACCTCCATTTAGATAAAAAAGCCTTACTGAAGATTCAGTCAGACTTTTTTATATTCCTATAATATTGCTAATCATTCCATAAATGATAAACGACAGACCCGAAATAATGATTCCACCGCCCGCTGCAACAATATGAAATTTAGCCTTCTTAATCTTCTCTGCATCTCCTTCTGATACTGTATATAAGTAACCAGCATATACTGTCATTAACACAGATACACCTAACGCAATTCCTGCAATGGATGCTGCTAATCCACCAAAATATTTTTTGGTTTTATCGATTTGATCCATTTGATTTTGTTTCTTTTTTGTTTCTGATTTTGCACAACCAAATTCACCGTTCCCTTTTGGTTTTGCATATTGCCCTGGCGGACAAATCTCTGCATGCACTGGTGTAATTGTTGCTGCATATACAATAAAAGAAGAGGAGAGAGCTATAAATAAAAACGTAAAGTATTTTATAAATGTTGTCATTGCTCTTCCCCCCTAGTTGTTACATTAAATTTTCAAAGACTTTTACAATGATAAATGCTAACATTGCGATACCGATACCGATACCAGCAGAAACGATTTGCATTTTAGCTTGTTCAGTAACTTTCGGATCTCCTTGAGAAGTTGTGTATTTGAAACCAGCATATACGATCATAAGAACCGCAAATCCTAGTACGATACCAGCTACTACTTTAGCAAAACCAAAGATACGATCGTTGATATCACTTACACCTTCACAGCCTTTAACATCTCCTGGTTTCAAAGCTCCATTAGCTCCACCTTTACCACAAGCAGCTGCGTGTGCAACTCCATCTCCCGAAATATAATTTGTTACTAATCCGTTAGTGAACGTAAACGCCATCACTAACATTACCATTGTAAAAAGTTTTTTAACTTTTAACATATGTATCCCCTCCTTTTTGTTCAAATAGATATTACCATAAAAATTTTTTTAGACAATATTTTTTTCCATTTTTTTCCATTTTTTTAATTAAACCCGTATCTATTCTTTAAAAGCGCAATTTGCTCTTCTAATTCTTGTAACTGCAACTTCGCTTCTAAGTCTTCGTCGTGATTTTCGACATGTTGGCGAATAATGTGTGCTTTTTTCTCTAATTGTGCCACTTCATCTTTTTGTTCCTGGTGTTGCCACGGAGAAATTATTTTTTCTTTCTCTCCGTCTGCTTGATTCATTAAAAAGAGTAAAAGTGCAACAATGATAATAACGCCCACATAATTAATACCGATAAAAAGACTTATAACAAAAGCAAACAACAAAAACCCATAAAATATTTTGGCTTTTTTGGATGTTAGCTTTTCTTTGTTTCTAAATAGATATTTTTTAATTAATTCTTTCATCTGCAACACCTCCCGCGTACTATAGCCCATCTTACTTAAAAGTCAAATTTTTGCAACAAAAAAAACGCAGCTTTTTTTGGCTGCGTTTAACGTTTATTAATTTCGTTTCTGATTAATTTTTTTACTTCGGTAAACATATCTTTATCGCTATCTTTGGTAACCTTTGGTTTTGTATAAGGTTTCTCTTCCATTTTGATAGGTTTTAATTCTTTTTTGTCTTTTTTAGTCGTTTTTCTTCCTATATTATTGTCGGATTTTTTTCGTTTGTTTTTTCGTTGAATTTCTAACGACACACTTGGAAGTAATCTTGGGCGACTGATTAAAAGTCCTGTCAGTATCATGATCCAAAAATAAGAAAAAATCGTTTGTACACCGTGTAAACTAAACACGACATAAATTTTATCTTCCGTTGAAGGGAGATGTCCACTTCTGAAAAAGTACACCCACATTAACACCCAAAATCCATATAAAAACCCGCTGGAAAACGTTGTTTCTACATTTTTTGCTGCAAATAAAACCGTTAATAACAAAAATAATGCCAATGCAATCCAGTCATTACCTACCTCTAATTTCCACATCATCCAATAAATGATGGTTGTTGCCCAAAAACTATTGGACAATCCCGCGAAAACACGTTGTTTTTTTCCTGATGTTTTTTTCGCTAAAAAGGTTGTTAAAATAAATGGACACAACACCATCATAATGGCGATGTAACTAAATAGAAAATACGTCATTTCTGATTCATTTGCTCTTCCGCTGTTTGAAATAGAAATCAAGCCCCAACTCATCGTGATTAATACGGAAATTAATGTAAGGATATCTAGTTTGCGTAACATAGACATGATAGTTCCCCCTTTTTTGTTCTTCTTTTCCTATTATATAGGTAAAAGTTTATTTCTGGAAAAAAATGAAACAAATTATTGAAAAAAATTAAAAAATCATTATGATGACAAGTGCGAGGTGATAGCGATGAAAGTAGTACTAGCTACAGGTGTCCCAGATTTGGATAATGCTATACAACAACGTATTACAAAAGCGCAGTTTGTTGGAAGCGCTCTTTATAAAGAAGCCGTTGTCGATGTAGTTGAACGTAGAAAGCCTGATGTTATTATTTTAAGTGAGTTGTTAGAAGGCGTACTTTCTACACGCGAACTAATTCTAACACTCAGAACACGCTTCCCAGAAGTACGCATTATTTACATCCTAAAAGATGAAAATCCAAAAGAGAAATCGTTTCTTTACCATTGGATGATTTTCGATGTATTTAACGGAAAATTTTCTCCTGCTGACTTAGAGGAAGCTTTATTTAAACCCAAAACATTTAAGGATGTTTCACATGAATTAGAAGAATTAAAACAGTTTCAAACACCAACAGATCTTATTGATGACGAACCTGATATTACAGGAATGACAGGGATTAATCCAAGAGAATACGGCACACTTGATGGTCCAATGAAAGGAACTAATCAACTGTATCAACAAATTGTCGCTTTTTGGTCTGTTCTAGATCAATCAGCTAAAACATTCTCTGCAGTTAATACTTCTCTTATTTTGGCTACCAATAAAGATCTTAAAATCTTATTACTTGATTTTAACATAGAAAATCCAAATGTTCATCTTCAATTTGGCTTTTCAGATCCTGATCGTAACTTAGGTGCTATTGTTGAAGATACAGAAAATGGGATAGATATTTCCAAAGAAAATTTGGATCAATACTTAATTACACATCCCGTTTACCGTAATTTGAAAATTTTACCTGGTTATATTTTAAAAATGAAAAATCGGAAACCTGCTGATGTGTATGTTATTTTTGAAAAAATCATTGAAGCTGCACAACAAAGCAACTATTCAACCATTTTAGTTGATACAGGTAGCGGTTTACGCGATGAATTAACAGCTAGTATTCTTAAAAAAGTGAACAAAATTCTCATGCATGTAACAGAGACCCCTGGAAGTCTTTATGCGGTTCGTCGTTGTTTTGATACAGAAGTGGGTCCTTTTGTAGCAAATTTGATCGATCGTAAAAAAGTCGTTCCTGTTATCGCAAAGTCCTATGATGACACACGCGGTAGTTTTACACGCGCATTAGAAGCAACACTTGAAACAAGAATTGGTGGCATTATTCCACATCACGAAGATGTAAAAAATAGTGTGTATAACGGCACACCACTTTTATCTAAAAAACCACCAGAAATTTTATACGATGCTTTTATCATCCTTGGAAATCAAGTACATAAAAACATTTTCCGTAAACCAATTAAACGAAAACAACCATCAGCTAAAAAAGATAAACAAGGCGGCTTATTCGGCGGCGTTTTCGGTCCAAAGAAAAAATAAAAAAAGAAAAGAACAGATATGGACGCATATTTGTTCTTTTCTTTTTTTATTTTTGTAGTATAATTTGTTTATCAAATTTTAGAAAGAGAAGTGAACCACATGCTACGCTTAGTTTTACCACACGAAAAAGAAGAAGTTTATAAAATGGAATACAAGGAATGGGATAGCAATTTACCTTTTTCTTCTTATATAAAAGAATACGAAAAAGACGATGAACGAGGAGAACGTTTCGTTTATATAACTGATCAAGGAACCATTGCAAGCTCTCTTATGCTGTACCGCTTACCTCTTTTATCCAAGAAATTACAAGCACCTGTTTATGGCATTGCGTTTGTTATGACCAAACCAAAACATAGAAAAAAAGGATATGCCAAAAAAATGATTCAAAGCTGTCTTTCTTCTATTCAAACAAAAGAAAAAGATGCTTTAATTTTGCTTCACTCTGAAGTTAATCCTGCTTTTTATGAGCAATTTCATTTCCGAGCACTTCCTTATCATCTTCAGCAAGATCCTGAAGTTGTTTCGATGATCATAAGTTCAGATGAACAATTTGAACAAGTATCACACTTACATATCAAAGATATTCCACTATATTTTTAAAAAAAGATGCGATATACGCATCTTTTTTTATAATCTTGCAACTAAATTATGAATTTCAACAGCTTCATTAATAAAAGCCTCATCTAAATTTTTACGCGTAGCAGAAATTAACCAATTTAATGAACGAAGACGAACTTGTTCCACAATTTCCTCTTTCCCTTGTGCTCTTTCTCCGTGAATCATTTCTGCATCTTCCATAGCCGATAAATCTGTTTGATAAGCTTGACGGAATTTTGCCATCATTCTCTCCGTTAAAAAGATATCTGGTGAGAAAATTTTAAATTCATCTACGCGAGATGATACATAACGTCTTTCATCTAAATCTGGTTCTTCAAAATCTCTTACATTAAACTCCATTACACCCATAACTTGATCAACTAATATTCCAAATTTCAATGCGCGTTTTTCCACAACCAAAATACGAGAATGAAGTGATGGTTCGTGCTCATCTAAGCTCATCATTGCCATAGGATCAACAACAGGAACCGTTACTTTTTTCCAAAAGCATAAATTTAATTCTTTTGAACTTGTTTTCACCATCGTATCTAGTTCAATGATTTCGTGAATATCGTCCACATCAAGTGCGCATACATCATCGTATAATTGAAAGATTATATATTTTTTCTTCATGATTAGCACCCCCTCTTTTTCTTTCTTGCAGGGGGCGCTAAATCCTTTTATTCTATCATGCTAAATATTAAACGATTTTTTGATTCTCGAAGATATGTTTTTTTCCATTGATGAAACTCTTCAATCAGCATTACTGTTGCAACTTCATCAACGCACTCTACTTTAACACCGATAATTTGTTCGTTTACTTCATATAAAATAATATATCCTTCCATTTCTTTATTTTTTCTTATATCGATGAGTTTAAATGGAATTCCTTCTTTTCCAGGTATAATTCGTTGCACTTTAAGAATATCAATCGCATATTTTTTTCCATCATTTTCAAACACTACTACGTTTTGAATAATCTGTTTTAATTTTTCTTCTTTTTTTGCTACTTCTATAAATTTTTCTTTTAATCCACCTAAACGTCGTACCGTTTCTTTTTCATTCAAACATTCTTTTTTGGTAATCTCAGAAAACGGTTTTTCCATTAACTCTTCTACTTTTATTAGTTTCATGTTTTTTCTCCTTTTTATTTTATTATATCGAATCAAAAAAGAAAAAGCTATCTACTCTGATAGCTTTTCACTTGCTTGTTCTAACGATTTAAATTTCCAATATCCTGTTATTTTCTTTGAATCAAATCCAATTCCCATATACCCATCTTTTACTTTAACAATATCCATCACTTCTGAATGAAATCTTTTATTTTTCACTTCAAGTGTTGCTAAACGATATACTTTTTCTTTTTGATCAAGTTCAATCATATCTTCTGCATATTTTTCAAAATTTGTTCCTACAGGGTAGTGCTTCATAAATGTATGTGTGGTTAATAAATGACTATCTTCCTTTGGAATCCATGCAATTAATACAAACGCCATTATAAACATGACGATACTTTTTTTCATTTCCCTCACCTCTATTTTAGTATGTCCCATTTCAATTAAACTAGACTTCCACTCAACAATTTGTTAACAAGGTTCCTCTGGTTTTTTATGTATTATCTTTTATAATAAAGATAACAACTTATTAAGGAGGAAAAAAACATGAATGATTTAGTAAAAAAATGGAGACTAGAAGCTGGTATTACGCAAGTAGAACTTGCAGATAAATTATTTATGACACCACAAGGTGTTTCTCTAATCGAAAACGGAAAAAGAACCATTCAATATCCTTTACTTCAAAAAATAGCAAAAATTTTTAAAAAAGAACTTATTTTTTACATACAGGATGAACCAGTTGTAAAAGAATTAACAGAAGAAATTTTTCAAAAAGAAATGATCCCATCCTTTCAAACACCTGGTGTTGTTCCTGCAGATGAAGAAGATCTTCGAAACATTATTTCTATTGAAGGAAAAAGTTATTTTACCAAAGCAAACGGTATTTTACTAAACGAAGCCCTTTTTGGTGCCTTACATCATTTTAATGAAGAAAACAAACCATTAAAAAATGCAAAAGGAGTTATTTTTTGGATAGAAGGTGGTACAAGTTTTACTTTTGATGATTTAGACTATGTTAGCGACATTATTGCAAAACATACAAATAAAAATGCCGATCTTGTTTTTGGTTCTACAATAAACGTTGAAGAAAAACGAGGATTTGTGGTTAAAGTTATTGCTTCAGGGTATTAAAAACGATTAGGAGGAATTATGATGCATGAATTAATGAAAAATTGGAGAATACAAGCAGGAATGACGCAAGCAGAACTTGCAGATAAATTATTTATGACACCTCAAGCTATTTCTCTAATGGAAAATGGAAAGAGAACCATTCAATACAATGTTTTTGAAAAAATTGCTGCTATTTTTGAAAAAGAAATCATCTTTTATACTTGCGATAGACCTTATTTAAAACCATTAAATGAAGAACTTCTTCAACGTGAAGTGATCCCTGAATTCACGGAAAAAATAGGACTTATTCACCTTGATGAAGAAGACGTACGTCATGTTTTTTCATCAGGACCTGGATATTTTGCCAAATCACAAAATATTATATTTGAAGAAGCATTAGAGAATTTATTTTTACGTTTTAAAGAAGAACATACACATTTATCTAAGGCATCTTCTATTTTAATTCAGTTCGAAGGTCCCAACAATTCATCTTTCGAACACTTAGATTCCACATCTGAAGAATTATATAAATACATATCTAAAGAAGCAAATGTTATTATTGGTTGCCGAATCAATGATACTGAATCACACGGTTTTACCCTCCGATTAATGGCAGCAGGTTACTAAAAAAAGTCAGGAAAAAATTCCTGACTTTTTCATTTACTGTCTTGTTAATGTCCGAAAATATTCTTTATTATCTTCACACACTTTTTCGCGATTCTTTTTTTCTATCGAATTTATTTCCAATTCTTCTTTTTGTTTTTCACTTATTATACGAGATAACGAATGAACTTCTGTGTTTACTTTAGTTAATGTATGTTGAAACGTCTCCATCCATGGTTCTTCGTCCACCGACTCCCATGCCACTTCATTAACAAAAATACAGTTTCGTTCTTCTTGAAGCGAGGTACGCGCTTTAATAATACTTTCTATAACTTTTTTAATTTCTTTTATTTCTTTTTTATAGTAGAAACTTCCTCGATTTTTTAAATCAAACAGACATCTTCCATATGCCATTTCTACCATTTCTTCTTCTCTATATGATAATTCTCCTTCTGCAATTTTTAATTCTCTTCCTTCATGTTCTAAATAAAGACGATACCAGGCTCGTTTGTTTGTTCTTGACATGAATTCAAAACGAAATAGATCTTTTTTTATGACTATTATTTGATCCGTTTCTTTAACAATTAATTTGTTACACCCTTCTTCTAATTGTGATACGTCCACTTTTCCTCTTTCTTTTAATGACTTTGTAATACGACTTACCGTACTAATTGTGCTATATACATCACTTAGTTCATCAAGGGAAACGGTTATATCATGTGTTTTATGCCTTGGTTTTCGTTTTTCAATCCATTCATCAAATACCATATTAAAGATTGTTCTATTTGTATAATTGGTTATTTCAAGCTCGTCTTTTTCTTTTTTGTTAAATAATTTTTTTACTATTCCCATCATTTTTTCCATCTCTCCATTCTGTTTTCTTCCTTCTTTTTTATTATACTGGTTTTTGATATAAATAAAAAAAAGATTTACCCTTATTGGATAAATCTCTGCGTATTTATACTTTCCTTATTCTTTTATCAAGTCTGGGTTTTCATTTGTTTTCAGTGAATAAGTATAAGCAGCTATAAACAATCTTTTTCCAGCCGCTTCACATGTATCATTTTGTAAAGCGAATTTTTTATAATTTGGAATACTAAGTTCTAACACTTTTAACCCTTCTGTTGTATCCATAATATCAATGCGCGCAAAACCTAATCCAAAAACAGATGCTATTTTAGATGCAAGTAGCTGAATTTCCTTTACTTTTTCTATATCGGTTTCCTCCGTCGCAGAAGAACCTGTTGATAAATTATGGGTATTTGTTATAGGATTTAATTCTTTTTTAACCACTAATTCTACTTTATCCCCTACTACATATACACCATATTCATGCTGCGCATAATAACGTGGTGATACAATCGGCGTAGTTGGACGTTTAGGATCATGCATAAGTGTTGAAATCATCATCGGAAGCGAAACTTCTCTTTTTGGAAAAAAGGTTTTAAGTCCACATGTTCCTTGTCTTCCTCTTACAACAATCTCCGCATTTTTTTTATGAAATAATTCAATTACTTCCCTTGTAGCATCCTCTTGGTTATCAGATAATTTTATACATTCAACATGTGGAATATCATGCACTTTTAGTATTTCGCATGTTAATAATTTATCACTATTATATGCAAAATGCGGAACGATCTCTTCTACTTTTCCTTGTTGCAATTTTTCTTCTCGTTCTTCTTTTGATAGCATTTCTCTATCCATTGAATTTAATCCAAAATCAACTTCAAATCCCTCAGGCAGAAGGAATTCTTCCTCTTTTGCCCATTTTACGTATAAATCTTTTAATGTTTTTCTGCCCATCTTTCTTCACCTCATTTTTTAATTAAACCGCATTATTTATACCACAATGTTTGTTTTTTTGTAAAAAAAGGAATAAGGAAAGAAAGGAACGTTCATACTAGTTTTAGATAACTTGAAAGGAGAAAAAAAGATGACTTTACTAACGATGGAAAATGCAAAAACGCCTAAAGGTGAGAAAAAAGGATACATTACAGGTATTTTATATTTAGCTCCCAATACACAAAGCGGCGTCACAAATGTATGTCCCATGGCAAAAATAGCACAATGTGACAGCGCATGCCTTTATACAGCAGGAAGAGGAAAATTTAATAAAATAAAAGAAGCTAGAATTCGAAAAACTCTTTATTTCCATGAAAGAAAAAATGAGTTTTTAAACGAAATTGCCCGCGATATTCATCGAATTGAAAACAAAGCCAAAAAAACACAAAACATTCCACTCATCCGATTAAACGGGACAAGCGACATTTTATGGGAGAAAATAAATTTTACATTAGAAGAAGAAACCGCTAAAAAAATAGGCGCAACTCCTGGAAAATACGAAAATATTATGGCACTTTTTCCACATATTCAGTTTTATGATTACACAAAAATAGCATCACGTAATCACTTACCTTCTAATTATGATTTAACTTTTAGTTACTCAGGTGTAGAAAAATATCAAAAAGAAGTAGAAAAAGCACTGAAGAAAAAAATGAGAATTGCCGTCGTGTTTCGAACAAAAGATATTATTCCAGATACGTTTAAAGGTATGACCGTTGTAGATGGCGATGATACGGATTTACGCCACCTTGATCCTCAAGGTGTAATCGTTTCTCTTTATGCTAAAGGAGATGCTAAAAAAGATGATACAGGATTTGTAGTCGATATCGCCATGTAAAAAAGTCAGGAGATTTTTCCTGACTTTTCATTGTTTTTACTGGCTGCATAATGTACGGAAATATTCTTCTTGATTATCCGTTTGTTTTGCTTCTTCTAATCGTTTCATTTGCAGTGCTGCATTTCTTTCTTGCTCCACTTGTGCAAATGCTTCATCTAATTGATCGAATTGAATATGCATGTCCTTAATGGCACGCTCTGTTTGAATCATCCATGGCTCTTTATTTTTTGATAACCAAGCTAATTTATGTCCAAATACAAAATAGCGTAAATCATCGTTTGTCATAAGAGACTCAATGTTTTGTTCAAATAACTCTGCTGCTTCTTCTTTTGTGTATGCCGTTCTTCGTTTTTGACCAAAGAATTTACGCGTAAACGCTTGTGAAAGTTCACGTTTTCTCGACATAATAAAATCTAAATTCACTAAAAATCCTTCTGCAATAAGTAATTGTTTTGTACCATCTTGAATAGAAATTTCATATTTTGGTTTTGTTGCAAATAACGTTAATTGAATTAAACCTTGTTTGATTACAAATGAATCTTCTTTTAATGAAATGATTTTTTTCATTTGTTTATGTAACCGCGCTGTATCTACTACTTTTTCTTCTTGTAGTTGATTAAAACGTGTAATCCATTTATCAATACGATCCTTCATTCGATGCAAATCTCGATCCTCTACTTTAACGAAAAATCCATTATACTCTTTCTTCTTTTGATCAAGAAAGCTCCTAAATAAAGTAGTAAACTCTTTTTCGTTAAATACATAATCCTCCTTTTTGTTTTCCTTTTTAAATAATAATTGTAAAATTCCCATAGCCAACTCTCCTATCCTTTATTTTCTGCTTTTCATTATATCTAACTTTTTCGAAAAATGTTGAAAAAAATAAAAAAACATCATCAAAGATGACATTTTTTTGAATATTATTTTAAAAGAAAATTTGTATAGCTTACTAAATCTAAGAAACATTCGTTATTTTGCGTTTCTTTTGTTCGATTTTCTTTTTCTTCTTTCTTTGATTGTTGAATTAATTCTAACAATTTTAACATTTTCTTCATCCTTTCTTTTTCAATGTATTTTTATTTTACTTCAATTTACGCACTTTTTTGTTAAAAAAAGTATAATAAATATAGAACAATTGAAGGAGGAAAACGCATGCTAAAAGAATTATTGGAACAATTTCATTCATCACAAGGTGACGCAGAAGAGATAAAAGAGCAAATTTATAGTAGCAAAGAGTACATTGAATATGTATTAGAAGACCCATTTACATTTCATAAAGATAAAAAAGAATTAATGAAACATTTGAAAAATATCACCTATTTACAACCTTTTAAAGAACATGATGAAGATGAGCACACAAAAGGATGGATGTTTGATTTAAATGGTAAATCTTATACCGTTGGCATGATGACTTACCGTTCTACAACTGATTACTTCTTTTTAAATGAAGATCATAATGAGTATTACGATGATAAAAAAAGTTTCAATATGTGGAAAATAAACGATGAAATCTTTCACTACCAAGATGAAGATTTTAAAGAAAAAGAACCACATAAAATCATTGCTTGTTTTCTCCAACAAAATGTGAATCCAGAATTTAATGAAATCGAAGATATGTACCTATAATAGGTAATCAGTCATCCTTTAGGGATGACTTTTTTATCCATAAATTTCTAAAATTAGGGTATAATAGTAGTATCACATTTCAAGGAGGAACAAATATGTTACAAGAATTAGTGAAAGAAGTAGAAGTTGTCCAAGAGGTAGTTGGTTACAGCAGTAAAGAATACATTGAGCACGTACTTGCATTTGAATTAACGCACAATACACACAAAGAGCTGTTAGTGAATTATTTACATAAACTTACCTATCTACAACCATTTGTTCAACAAGAAGGAAAAATTACGACAAAAGGCTGGATGTTTACATTGCAAAATAAAGACTACACAGTTGGTGTGATGATCAATCGTTCAGGAAACGAAATTTTGTATGTAAATGAAGGTCATAATCAAACATTTGATGTTTCTTACAGTTTTAATCTGTGGGATGTGAATGAACAAGTAAGCAGTTATAAAGACGAAGAATTCGAAGTATTTGAGCCTCATTTACTTGTATCAAATCTTCTTCTTTCTAGTGCAGATCCAAGATATAGTGATATCGATTCCATGTTATCATAAGAAAAAAGCCAGAATTATTCTGGCTTTTTTTATTCGTTTATTGTTAATTCTTTTGGTTCAGGATATTCAATATTTTTCAGTCGTTCATCTCCTGTAATAAATGTTAAACGAATTCGTTCTTTTGAATACTTTTTGAGCAAACGTAATACTTGTTCACTTGCATGTGTCTTAATATCTCGATACACTGTATCAAAAAAGATCGTCCATTCTTTATTTTCTTTTTTCTTTTTTAAACCAATTGTTCTCCATTGCTTTTTTTCATATTTAAAAAAATACACTTCAAAACGATACACTTCATCTTTTTCAATTGCGAATTCAGCAATCCATCTTTTCCCTCGCTCCGTTTCAGCATCCAATCTAATCATACATGACTGAAAATAAGGAATATGCCTTGGTACTGTTCTTGTACTCATTTTATCCACTTCTTTCTTTTCGTTTTTCTTTATTTTACATGAAAAAAAGAGCATTCGCTCTTTTTTAATGACGATTTTTATATGCTGCATGAAACCATTTAACACTAACCATTATCCCTGCTACACCAATTATCACTAAAACAATTGTGGAAAGCGAGACACTTTTTACAAAAAGTAAAACAACAGAAATGCCTAACACACTTATAAAACCCATCAGTCCGATCGCACAACACACTGTCATAACATATTTCATCACATTCATTCCCAAAAAATAAGGAAGACAAAATAACAGATAAAAGAATACGACCATTCCAATCGATGTCCACATTCCAACCGAATTAAATGTATTTGCGTTTTCTCCCATTTTTGATAAAGGTGATATTGATGATACAATAATCATTGCTATGTACAAAATGGCAGATAAAATCGTCCAAATCAGCAACTGCTTTTTATATTCCATTTTCCCCACTCCTTTCTTATACATCATCAAAGAAACGTTCAAACCATGTCGTTCCTCTGCTTACGTTTTTATTAGCTCCATCATATAATTCATGCAAAAATTTCTCATCTATATACACAAATCCATTTTTTTTAAGTAATTTTACGATTTGTTCAGTTGGATATTTTTTGACATGTACATTGTTTTCACTAAAGATGGTAACCATTTCTCCGAAGTAAGAAAATCGAATACATAATTCATAACACTCTTCGTTTTTAATATGTAATTCTGCAAAAAAAGGTGCATCTTCTACTTCTTCCAATAGGGTTAACGAATGACGCAGCAATTCTTCCATTTGCTGTTTAATTGTCCTTAGTTTATGACGATTTTTCTTGTTGAAATTCTCTGGCTTTAACGTCTGTTTGTTGTCATCAACACGTAATAACTGTTTTTTGAGCTCTTTTTTCATTTTTCATCATCCCCTTTCTTCCATTTATCGTTATATATCACATTTTCCTTTTTTCAAGAAAAAAGAAGATCTGAAGTTCAGATCTTCTTTTTTTATTTTTTTATTATATCATCTATGAATTAAAAAAACTCTATTTTATCTAATTTAATGGTCGTAGTTCCTTTATTTAAAAGTTCCACACTTTCAACTTGGTGCAAACCAAAATCGGTTACATCAATTAATCCTTTCATAAAATCTTCTTCATCAATATAGACACCAACGCTCGTTCCATCTGTTTGATTGAATCGAACCTCTAAATCCCCCGCATCAAGAAAATTATCTCCGTCAAATTTAAGGTAAAATTTTTCAATGAAAGGAGCGGTTGTAAAAGTCATTTTAATTTTCCCTCCTGAATAAAGAGAAGTATATTGGTAATCATATGGATTTACATCATTAAAAAGATGAGAAAGATCACTTACGTTTTCATATGTGGTTTCATAATTTAAAGCATCTAACCATCCATGTTTATAAATAGGTTCCGCTTTATGACTATTCGTCCACATTCCATCATAAGGAGATTCAGGTTCATCAATTTGATACCAATTATACGTTCCTGTATTGCGATTCCATTGATAGCCCTTAGAAACGAAAAGATTTTGGCTAGAACTACTGAACTGATTAGGAGAATAAGTCGTTGGTTTTTCATAGAAACTACTATACGAGTTTGTTTCAATGAATTGAAACACTTCTTGTATATTTTTTTCATTCCCCTTTCCAAAAAACTCAATTTCAACAGGAGATATGCTACGATCGTTCACGTTTCGAATTGTCGCAGATACAATCAATTCTTCCTCCTCTTCTTCGTTGATAGGAAAATATTCACGAAATAAATCTTGCTCGGAAATTAAATGAGTAATTGTTTTCCCTGATGATGTTGTTAGCTCTAATTCAAGTTGATTTCCTAAATTTTCTATTTGGTCATATGTTTTTAGATACATATCTCGAATTTTTACAGGGTAATCGAACATATATTTCACATATTCACCAGGGTTAATCTTTTGATTTCCGTAAGGTTCAACTTCATCATTAAACCAATTGACATAACCATTTGTTGTATAAGAGGTAACCATTCCTCCTACCGTACTGGTCAATCCTTGCATATAACGAGGAGGAAGTAATTGTCTATTTACATTCACCCATTTATCTTCAATACCCAGTTCAGGAATACTAATTTGATGCCATGTATCTTGAGCATAATTTGAAGACCATTTCAAACTGTTTAAACTATCATACATTTTTCCAGAAAAGTACTCTTGAATATAAACTGCTTCTTCATTAGGTTCGTCATAAAAATTGACATAACTTGATAAGAACAATGTTTTTTCTTTAGATGTCCCCATAACTATATTATCTCCAAATAATTCAAAAAGTTGAAGCGTTACTGGGGATTCTCCCGTATTTCGAAGACGCACAAATTTTAAATCGTTTCCTTTTAAATCCAGTTTTTTATATTGATCAAGCAAATTTTTTCCTGTAATTGAATACGTACTCCAATTTTCATCATCTTTCCATTTTACGTCTAATTCCATCGTAAATGGATTATCGAGATTATAATTCATTTTTGCCAACTTAAAATAAAGACGATCTAAAGTTGAAATCCCTTTGTCAAATTGATATGTAATACTTTCTCCAGGATTAAAAGTTGTCGCTGCATAATCTCCTGTTTCATTACTTCCTAAATAAGTAGTATTAGTGTTATTTTGAATTATTTTATAATATGTATTGTCAAACAATCCGTTTTTAAAAGATTGCGCAGATATATTATTTGAACGAATCCATTTATTATAAATATGTTGATTAGGAATATTAATTTTTAACCACTTATATTGCCCCATGTCATAATCCCATCCTTTATAATCAATTACTTGGGCTATTTCTGGTTTTATTTCTGTATATAGTTTAGTTGAATAAATATCAGGCTCTGCATATAAATTTTTAAAATTCGAAACATAGAAATAAAAATTAGTTAAATTTTTATATGGATTATATTCATCTATTTTCCCTATTTTTTGAATAGGTTCTTTTTCATTAAATGCGCCAAAGAAATCCATTTCTGTAATTGTTGCAGAAAAATCTCCCTCGTTTTTAATTGTGACATATTCGACGTCTTTCACTTCAGGAATTGAAAAATAAGTTTTCAACATATTATCTTGGGAAATCGTATATTGTATTTTTTGCCCATCTTGTTTTATAAACGTAAGTGAAATTTGAGAAGCTGATGTATTAGGATCTAAACTTTTAAAGTATGCTTCATCAATGTCAACTGGAGAATCAAAACGATAAGTTAACTCCCCTTTTGAATCGAATTGAACTTGAGCATAAGAAGATGTTGTACTAATATCATTATCAAATAAATAAGATAAATTTGAAACACCTTTTGATTGAATCACATGACCAGACGTTAAATCAAACAACCCACGCTCAAATATTCCTTTTGTTACAGAAGAAATTTCAGGAACATATACCCATTTATCTTTAATATCATATTCAGGAATACTAACTTGATACCAGTTATAATAACCTTTTTCAGCATTCCAATCTAACGCACCGTTTGATAGTAATGTTCCCACTTTCTTACTTGATATATCGATTTTCTCTTTCCATGATTCTAAATTAGGCTCATAGTAAAAAGTAGGCATATAATTATCTAATGTAAATTCATATCGATCTTTTCTGACTATAATATCAGGATCATTTAAAAGATACACCCATCCAATTTTTTCTCCACTTTCTTTTTCAAGATAGTACCACGTAAATCTTTTTTGATTTGCATTCCATGTTTTCGCTTTTGTTGCTTTATATTCACCGTCTAAAGATATTTTTTCTTTTGGCGCTGTTGTATTTGCCCATTGATAAACGTTGTGTTCTCCCTTTATATGGATATCTTCCGTTATTTCTTGGTGTTTTGGTGGATTAAAATTCGCTAGTCCATATCCAAAATAACGATCTTTCCCTTTTTCCCCTATATCTTCAGCTTGTTCATATAACAAGTGTTTAAGTTCATCTACTGTATATTCTGGAAATCTTTCTTTATATAACGCCAACAAACCTGAAATAGCAGGAGTAGCTTGAGAGGTGCCTGTCAACATTTGATAATGTTCTTTATCGTTACACGTTTCCATGTCTTTTGTTTTTTCTACCGATGTTGATAGAGCACTACAAATATCTGTACCCATTGCGGAAATATCCACTTTCCCTACAGAAGAATGTTTTTGTCTAGTTATATCTTTATTAATTTTAGACAACATGTCTAATCTTTGCCAATCTGTATTAGCAACCGAAATTACTTCAGAATACAAAGCTGGTATATTTATATTATCATTTTGTTCTAACTCTTCTTCTGATAAACAAATAAGCTTTTCATCTTCTTTATGACAGCTCTCATTTCCTGCCGCTGCCACTAATAACACACCTTGTTCCTTTAACTTTTTTATAGATACTTTTAATGTTTCATCATCATTCAATTCTTTAAAACCCATACTCATATTCACAATATCTATTAAATTTTTAGGCGTTTTTTCTTCCTCTGTAAGTTTTTTTCGTTGTTCTTTATTTTTTTCATACACCCATTCTAAACCATTTAATAACATTTCTAATGTTCCTTTACTATTTTCCTCTAAAACAGATACGTTATAAAGATTAACATCAGGCGAAACGCCTCGCATTCCAATATAATTATTTTTAGCTGCGATAATACCTGCTACATGTGTTCCATGCCCTTGCAAATCTTTAAATTCCCCTTCTTTTCCACAACCATCTATAAAAGTACAATTCACTCCACCTTCAACATTTAAATCTTCGTGATTTTTATCTATTCCTGTGTCTAAAACGGCAACTCCCACACCTCTGCCTGTTTCAGGCATAGATGTATCCAGCCCCATATTGAGCAAATATTGTTCATTAATTTCTTGTTCATGTGTATTATCAGCTGATACAGGGTAAGAACACCCAAATAAAAAAGCAGATAACCCGACTGCGTATATTACTTTTTTCAATATTCCGACACCTCCTATATGCATAGTATTCAATTTTTAAAAAAAATGAAAGGAAAAGTTGCGTTTTTTTCGTTATCATCTATATTTAAAAAGATACGAAAGAGGTGATTTTATGAAAAAATGGATTAGTTTAGTCCTTATAGTAGTCGCAATCGTTACAGCAGCATGGTTTTTCTTTCAACCTAGAGAAGAAAAAGAAAAAAAAGAACCCTCTCCATCGCATACTGAGCCGAAAACAAAAGAAAAGAAAAAAGAAAAAGTCGAAAAAGAAACTCCAACTAAATCTCCCGAGAATGAAGATATCAGTTTAAATACTTTATCAAAAGAATTAAATTACGCGCCAACTCCTTGGACTGAAGAAGAAAAACAAACACTTTCTACAAAAGAAACCAAAGATATAAAACAAGTAACATATGAAAATCAAAAAGCAATGGAAAACATGTTACTTATTTTTTTCAAAGAAGGAACAGATAAAACCGCTTTAGAAAAAATAGCAGAAGAAACAGGCGCGTACATGGCAAGTTATAGCAATTTTTCTCAATCTTCTTTGTTTGTATTTAAAGAAGGAACAACACCCGAACAACTCATAGCTATCAAAACTCTTTTAGAAAAACAATCAGGTGTTACCAGTGTAAGTTACAATGTCATTACCGAAATTGTCGATTAAAAAAAGAAGATCTGAAATTCAGATCTTCTTTTTCACACTACTTTCTTATAGACCACATTTTAATTGAACGCCACAGTTTGTACACGTATTACAACCGCCAATTTCTTCTACAGTCCCTTTACGACATACAGGGCACGTATCTCCAATTTCCGATCCAATTGTTACATCTTCTGTTGGTGCAGAAATAGCTTCTACGTTTGTGACATCTACTGCTACGTCTTCTTCTAATGTGTTTTCTTCTGCAGTAAGTGTTAGAACTTGTGCATCACGGGAACCATCGACGTACACTGTACCGCCTTTAGCTCCGCCTTTCCATAAACGCTCATACACTTTTTGTACTTGATCTACCGCATATCCACGCGGTGCATTTACTGTTTTAGATAGAGATGAATCTACCCAACGTTGAATGACGCATTGCGTATCTGCATGTTGTTCTGGCGTTAACTCCATCGCTGAAACAAACTCAGCTGGTAACGTATCTTTCGTTACTTCAGGATGTTTATCTAAATATTCTTGTACGATATCTGCATTCACTTCAATAAATTTACCAAGACGTCCAGAACGGAAATATGAGAATCCAAAATATGGTTCTAATCCTGTGGAAACGCCTACCATGGTACCAGTACTGCCCGTTGGCGCCACCGTAATGAGGTGTGAATTACGAATTCCATATTCTAAAATATTTTCACGAATATGTTCAGGCATTTTTTTCATGAAACCTGTATTCGTAAACGCTTTTCGTAGTTGCATCGTTTCATCTTCCGATTCGCCTACTAAGAACGGGAAGCTTCCTTTCTCTTCTCCAATTTCAATAGACGCTTCATACGCCGTTGTTGCAATCGTTTCAAATACTTGATCTACAATTACATTTCCTTCTTCACTACCATACGGAACACCGCAGTAGATTAAAAGGTCGGCTAATCCCATAATTCCTAAACCTACACGACGTTCACCAAGCGCTTGTTTTTTGTTTTCTTCTAGGAAGTAAGGAGTTGCATCAATAACATTATCCTGCATTCTTACTCCTGTACGAACTGTTTCACGTAATTTTTCGAAGTTAACCGTTTTGTTTTCTTTATCTGCCATTTGCGCTAAGTTAACCGCAGCTAAATTACAGACAGAAAATGGTGCGAGTGGTTGTTCCCCACACGGATTCGTTGCAACAACGTGTTGACCATAAGCAGAAGCATTCGTCATTTCATTGGCATTATCAATAAAGAAAATACCAGGCTCTGCTGAATAGGTTGCACACACATTGATTAAATTCCAAAGTTCTTTTGCTTTAATTGTTCTGTACGTTTTAACAGCATAACCCATACGTTCCCATTCACGTACATCACCTACTTCATGCCATTTTTCATTGTAATCTTTCATATCTTCTTCGTTGTAATTTTCAACATCAGGGAAACGAAGTGCATAATCTCCATCATTTTCTACAGCTTCCATAAATTCTTTTGTTAAACAAATCGAAATATTGGCACCTGTTAAAAATTCTGAATTATGAACATCATATGTTCCACCGTCTGCTAGTTTTTCTTTTGCTTTTTTTACAATGTTTTCTGAGAACAATGCAACGCCGTTTACTTTTTCATTTTTTGCAACTTTTTCGTACATTTCTCTTTCTTCTTCTGTTAAAGGTTTTAACTTTAACTTGTTTTGAGCAAGTGTTTTGATTTGCTCATCTTTCGAATTCTTAATTAAGAATCGTAAGATTTTTGGATTTTGCATTTTACTGATGATGAACTCAGCAACATCAGGATGCCACGATTACACCGTCCCTTTCAGGATACTTTAACACTGATTAAATCAGTCGGACTAGACCATATCTTCATCCTCAGCTCTACCTGTTAGGAGTCGGGCACTTCGAAGGAATTTCTTCCCCCTACTCTACTATCTCCATTACACCTTTTTATGTAATGTGAATTCGATGGTCGTTGAACCTTCCTCATAGATTTTACATCTTTAGAGGCTTGGCTGCTGATTACGACACGAATAAAAGATTTTCAAGCATTCACGCTCACCGTTTCCAATCACGTTGTAGCTCTTTTATCTATCGCCGCTTTCCAGCAATTCACCCGATTTTTCTATCGTTCGTTTCTGAACGATGCGAACAAACATATCTATAAATTTTTCTTCTTTACCGTAAGTTTTTTGATGACATAAACGACACAAGGTTATACCATTTTCCACATCAAACATTTTTTCAGGAAACTCTTTTTTCTTGTAAATGTGATGTGCATGTATTTGTTTTGAACGCGAACCACATTTTGGCATTTTGCAACGATAACCATCTATTTTATAAACTTTTAGTCTCCACTCTTTATATTCTGCAGAATCAGTGACATCTACTGTTTCAACTCGGTTTTCTTTTAAATATCGTTTGAAACATTCAGGGTTACAAAAGTGTTTTTCAGTTCTTTCAAAGCCACTTTTTTGTTTTTCAACTGTTTTACCACATTGATCACAAGAAACGTTAACTCTGTTTTTCACTCTTGTTTTTTTAATTTTTTCAATTGATTCTTTGCTCAATTTTTTTCCTCTTTTTGCAGCACCCTTATCAATGTCATCATGTCCTCTAAGTTCCCACCCGAAATATAAAATTCTATCCAGAATTGTAGTGTAAGAGACATTTTGTTCATTTGCGATAACTGTATAACCTTTATTTTTTCTTATGTATTCGTTATACAACCAATCTCTGTTATCATATTTTTCATTGCCTAACTTTAATTTGATTTTACGAATTCCCCAACGTCTTAATTTCCCTTTTATTTGGTCTTTCGTCAAATCAAACATTTCAGCAATTTCTTTTGCACTTTTGCCATCTTCTATGTACAGTTTTTTCAAAACTTCTTTTGTCATTTCCATTTTCTCCACCTCAGAATTTTATTTCTGAAATAAAGAGAAAATCCTACGGCTTTTTTTAAAAATTCATAGATAAATTACTTATCCGCAAGCATAATCATTTGAGCCCCACGGCGCGAACCGCCTTGCTCAACTAGATGTGTTAATTTTGCAATATCATCTAACCAAGAAACAGCGCCAGATGATTTTCCATTTACGCCACGAGCAAGTGCATTACGTGGACGAAGTGTACTACCATTCGTTCCAACACCCAATCTGTTACTTTCGGCATTTGCCTACTGACCAATTTTCATTGGCGATCAACCATTTCTGATTGATTCTCTACCTTCATTTCTAGGTTATAAGTAGAGTTCAGACTATCCCTTCACCTTTCAATAAATGTTAAGGTGGCTAATTATAGTCGTTGCACGTCCCTTTTCAGGTTTCGCTCAGGATTACCTACCTCTAGGCTTCCCCTGAATTTATAGCATTTATTTTGACGTATTTCTACGAAAGGTGGCAGTGTTAGATATATCTACCGAGCTAAATTTTCTGGTCTGTTGTCTAAACGATTCTTATTAATATGATGAGATAATCGTTCTTCTATGTATAAATACATCATATCTTCTTTTGAATCTGTTCTGACTACTCGACCTTTATATTCGGTAACATAATCTTTAAAAGTCATAGCCATTGCTATCACTCCAGTCTCGTTATCGTTTACCACCACGAGACATTATCTCCATTACTTGTTTACGATGATCGGAGATTCCACCGCGAGAATCTTTCACATAAGGCATCACATAGCAGTTAAAATAAGTTACTTCTGAACCGCTTCCTGCACCGTATAGTACACGTCCAGCTGGAATAAAGTTCATTTCAACTAACTCTTTATAAAACTTGTTAAACCATTTTTTTCTCAGTTCCTCGGTTGCTTCTGTTTCTGAAAGACCTCTTGCATTACGATGAGCAATTTGCTCCCAGTAAAGTTCAAGTGGTTTTTCAACAACATCAATACTTTTTGTTACAATGCCTGTTTCCGCTTCTTCGCCTTCTAGTACACCGCGAAATTCTTCTTCTACTAGTATTTTTGCTTTATTTGCTTCTCGGTTTAATTCCAGAACATATCCCATTCCTCTTGCGGGGAATTTTGGATCTTCTTTCACCGTTAAAATAACAAAGTCTCCTTCTGATAACGTATTTTTCGCTGTATCTTTGAATGCGTAGCGATCCAACATAACTAATCGGCTTACGCCTTTTAATAATTTATTCATTTCCTCTGTAATTGGTGTAACTTGCGGGAATAAAGCGATATCCTCGTTTAATTTTCTTACATTTACACCCATTTCCATCACTTGTTGTTTTGACATTGTATTTCCTCCTCATAGTTGTGTTTGTCCTTCTTTCACATTATAACAAAAAAAAGTTTAAAAAAAATAAACTTTTTTCACTTTTTTTTCGAATACATCGAGAAAAAGTGATATTCATTCTTTTTTTCCCTTTTTTTCTTTTTTCATTTATAGTTCTTCCATATTAAACAATCGAAGATATCTTTGAAAGGGTGGACAACAATGGTAAAAGTAAACACATTAAATACTATTTTAACAAACGCAGAAAACAATGGAAAAGGAGATTTCTCTGTTTCAATTGGCGGTTCTTTAGAAGAAATTGTTATTTTTAGTTCTAGTGAATCATCTCAAGCTTTTTATTTGCACAAAGGTGTAGGTAAACAATTATCTATTTCTGATTTAAAATTGATATTAGATCTTGCTATTTCAGAAGGAAAAGAAAATTATTCCGTACATGTTTTTGCAGAATTAAGAGCTATTTCATCTGTTTTTTTCAGCGATGAAAGCCGTGCGTTACATATCCTTTTAGAGAGCAAAAAATAAAAACTTAGTCCATTTGACTAAGTTTTTTTACATCATCTTCATTAATTTTCGTATTCGTTGTTTTTTTAATTCTTGATTAAATTTTTCAACCAACTTTTTGTTATTCTCTTCGTTTTGTTTTCGTCTTTTTTCTTTTTGTTGATGTGTTAATTTATTGTCTCCAGCAGCTAAATCAACCAATTGATAAAAACCATCTCCGAATAATTGCATTTGGCATTCATAGTTGGTTTCGTTATCTTTTAGACGAAAATCCCATGAATTAAACGTTATATATTTGTTTTTTTCTGAAAAATATTTTTTGAAAAATTCTTTTATATCTTTTGTCTCTACTGTTCCCGATTCTAAAACGCAAAAAAAATCCTTCCACATGTTAAAATAGACTTGGCTTTCTTCACCTTTTTCTTCAAATTCCATTTCTTTTGTTTCCAAATTCTCGTTTTTTAAAATTCTAAATTTTTCTTTTATTTTTCCTTCTCGTACAGACAAAGTGTATCCAATCGAATTATCATTCTTTCCTTTTATTGAACATTCATCTTTGAAATACAAACTTCTTTTTTTTAGGTATTCTCCAAGTGTAAATTTGAATGTCGATTTTAATGTATTCATGTTCATCCCTCATTTCATTTCTTTTTATTTTATCATAACTTTTTATCAAAGGATATTCCTGTCTTTTTCTATACATAAGCAGATGGAAAAATTAGAAAGGAGAAATCCCATGAAAAAAATAATCTTTTTTATGTTATTTATTGGAATACTTAGCACGATTTTTTATTTCTCATCTCAAACGTATCAACAGCAATCGCTTATTCCACTTCTTGACTCCATTCTTCCAAAAGATTGGATCATTCAACACTTTTCATTTGTTCATTTTCACTATGGAAGCAGTGAAATTAGTATTCAAAGTAGAGGTGTTTCTCACTTTGTGGAATTTTTTATTCGAAAAGCGGCTCATTTTTGCGTATATGCCACTCTTGCCATCATCGCTTTTCTTATTATACGTATGTGGAAATCGAAAGTATTTTCATCTATTCTTTCTATCACTTTATGTTTTCTTTACGCATCAAGCGATGAAATTCATCAACATTTTACAGGCGGACGAACACCTATGTGGCAAGATGTTGTTTTAGATACCATTGGTGCATTCGTTGGTGTTATGTTAACCATTTTCATTACATATCTTAAAAGAAAAAAAAGCTTAGTTGAATAACTAAGCTTTTTTAAATCATTTTCATTAATTTCCGTATTCGTTGTTTTTCTTCAATTTTTTTAAATTTTTCAAGAAACTCTAAAGTTTCGTTTTTATATTGATTTCTTAATTGTTCATATTCTTTTTCATAAGGTTGATTTTTTTTAATATAAAACGCCCCTAACTGATAATGTCGGTATTCCGCCCATGCTATCTTACATCCAAAGTTATTTTCATTATCTTTAAAACGGTAGTTAAAATCATCTTGATGAAAAGTTATTTTTTCATTTTTGTGAAGAATTTTTTTAAAATATTCTCTTGTAGATAACTCCGTTTCTAGTTTTTCTGCAAAAATGATATGAAAAAACTCCATTACTTTTTTTCCAAATAGTTCTTTTATGTCTTCTTCGCATGCTGTCACGATGACTTTTTCTTCTCTATTTTTAATACGAACATATTCTTTTATTTCCTTACTATATATTTCAAGTTTGTAACTAGAGATAAAAGAATCTCCGTACCTTTCTAATGTTTCATTGGAAAAAAAAGGACTTCTTATTTCTTTTAGTTGTTTTATCGTGGGTTGAAAAGTAGATTTTAGTATTTTTTCAATCATATTTATTCCTCATTCCTTTCCTTTTCCTTTTATTGTATCATAAAAAAACATTCACCCTATGGCAAATGTTTAAATGATTTTCATTAATTTTCTTAATTTTTGTTTGTTATTAATTTGATGAAAAGCTTCCATGAATAATTTCGTTTCTTCTTCATAATACTTTTTATATTTTCTAAATTTGGGATTGTACGATTTATATTCTTCTGTATAAAAGGGTTCTACTTGAAAATGTTTCCCCGTCCATGTAACGTCACAATAAAATTCATTTCGCGAATCAATTAATCGAGCGTTTTTCACATCATAGTAAATTACTTCTTTTTCAGTAAAAAAAGTTGAAAGATAATCTTGAACTGCCATATTTGCTAAAGTTTCGTTATGCAAAATATGATAAGCTTTCATGATATGTTTCTTATAGTTTTCGATGATTTCTTTACTACATTTTGTTTTAATTTCCACACGTCCAAGAGAATATAAAAAACATTCTTTTATTTCCCCTTCATCTATATGAAGCCTATAATGTATCGTTTTAGTTTCATCAATCTCTTCGAGTTTTTCATTTGAAAAAAAGACAGATCTTACTTCTTTTATTTGTTTTATAGTAGCACAAAACGTAGATTTAACGACTCCTTTTATCATTTTACCCTCACCTTTACATCATTTTTAAGACCATTTTAACCCGTTGCTTTTTCATCGTATCTTGAAATTTTTCTAGAAAAATAGCATGTTGTTCTTTGTATGTTTCTTTTAGTTCCGCTAATTTCATTTGCTCTTCCGTAGAGATATCTACGGCATAATGAGCCGTTATTTGATAATATTTTTTTTCCATCATTCTCACTTTACAGCGTAGCTGTGTTTCTTTATCAATTAAATAACCTCCATACGTCCCCGTATAAGCAATAGGTGCGTATTTTGATACTGCAGAGAACGTTTTGGTAAAATACTCATCAATACTTTGACAATCAATTTTTCCTATGTCTAAAATATGATAATAGTCTTGAAGTGCTTTGATATATTGCACTATTTTTTCTTCTGATAATACATCAATACGATTGATAAAACATTTTGATCCTACTTTGATATCTTCTGCTATCACTTTTCCTCTTACATAAAGATGATAGCTTACTGAATTATTTAGATCATGTTCTGTAAAAATACATGGCTCAATATACTGATCACGTAACTTTTTAAATTCTTTTACACTTACCTCAAATGGCGTTGTTAGCAATAGTTCATCCATCTTTTTCCCTCGCTTTATAGAAGTTTTAATAATACTTTCATTTTTTGTTTGTCATTAATTTCTTGAATACGTTTTAGCAGTTTTTCTGTTTGTTCTTCGTATGCTTTTTTTAATGATTCCAACTCTTCTTTTTTTCGCGGAAACTGTACATAAAAAGCATGAAGTTGATAATAATTACCTGGAAAAAAGCGTATTTTGATACGATATTTCGATTGTTTTTCTACGAGATAACTATTTACATACATCACATCTTTTTCAAGAGGAAAAACAGTTGAAAAATAAGGCTTAATTCCTTTCGCTGCATCAATTTTTCCCACATCATAAATATGAAAAAATTCTTTTAATATCTCAATATACGCAATCACTCTTTCTTCACTTTCCACTTGGCTTTTTAGTTCCACAAAATCAAGATCGGTTGAAAACGTTTCTAACACTTCATTTTTTTCAATGGTAATAGAATACGTGACATTATCTTTTTTATTTCCTTTAATAATAGGTTGTTCATCAAAAAAAGGCGCACGCATCGCTATCATTTCTTCTACTGAAATTTCAAAAGGTGTTTCTAAACATAAGTCTTTCATATTTCATCATCCCTTTTTCTTTTATTGTAACAAAAAAAGGAGAAAAAATTTCTTTTTCTTTCCTTTTTCTTCTTTTTTCAAGTAATCTTCTTTTACTCATTGAAGGAGGGGTTATATGATTACATATTTTAAAGGTGATATTTCAGATGTTAAAGCAGAGGCAATTGTGAATGCAGCCAATGCGATTGGCTATATGGGAGGATGGCTTGGTAAAAAAATAAAACACCAAGGAGTAGCTGAAAGTATTCATTATCACACCAAAGGCGTTGTGGAAAAAGAAGCAAAAAAAGTCGTATGGAAAACACGACCAAAAGTAGGACAAGTTTATATAACTTCTGCTGCAAATTTAGAGGCAGATTATATTTTTCACACCGTAACGATGTTTTTTCCTGGTACTCTTTCTTCGCTTTCTGTTGTAGAAAAATGCATTCTTTCTTTATTAGAAACAATAAAACAACACAATATAAAAAGCATTGCCATTCCCGCTCTTGGCACAGGAACAGGTCGAGTAGATAAGGAGGAAGTAGCAAAATTGTATAAAAAATATTTTTCAAATAAAGACGATATAAGCGTTATTATCGTCGATCCATCAGGAAGTTTCATTAATTTACTAGAAAAAGCATAGTTTTTTATTTTTTTGATCATAATAAAAAAAACAATGAACGAAAGGATGATTTTTATTCAAAACAAATCTCAATCAACTGATTTATTCGATAAATATATTGCATTAAATAAACAAAAACTTTCGATATGGAAAGATGAGACATTATTTACATGGCAATGGTGGTTCGGTGTTTGTTTGATTGTTTTATTTGTATTCATTTGGATTAAATTTCGAAAAAAAGACAGCACCAATCGGCTTCTTTATGTTGGATTTTTTGTTGCTATTATTTGTTCGATGTTAGACGCTATCGGAAATTTCTTAGGACTTTGGGATTACCATTATGAAGTCTTGCCTTTTGCACCGAGTTATGTTCCTCGAAGTTTAATTTTATTACCTATCCTTGTCATGTTTTTTTTGCAAATAAAACCGCATGTTCATCCCGTTTTAAAAGCTTTGTTATATGCAGTTGTGACCGCTTTTATCGCTTTACCTTTTCTTAAATGGATTGACATTTATAAACCCGTTCACTGGCATTATATTTACTCGTTTTTTATTCAATTTTTTATTTATTTAGGCGCACATGTATTAAGTCGAAAAACCCATTTTTCTTCTTTGCTTTCTGAAAAAAAAGACACGTAAGTGTCTTTTTATTTTGAATAGATCATATTCATTTTTATATCTCTAGAAAAAGTATATGTAAGTGTTTTATGAAGTGTTTCTTTGGAGTCAAAGCGATAAGCACCAAATACATCTGTGTACACATCTTTTATGCGAGGGATAATTGTGACAACTGTTAGTCGTTTAAAGTGTGGATGCAGTCCTAAAATAATGACCATTTCATTTACCATATCATAAAGAGCAATTGTATAATCAATTTTATGTCTAGAAGAAGCTTTTTTACGTTTTTTAATTGGAAATAGAGACAGCGCTTTCTTAAAATGTTTTTCAATTTCTTGTCTTCCAATTAAAGCAATTGTTTTCCCGAATTCTTGAAACGAGATATTTTTATTTTCTAATATTCGATAATGACCATGTTTGGTCATGACAATATCTACGATTTCATCATCAAATAAAATAGTATGTATGATTCGTTCGTAGTGAGCCGTCATTGTTTTTTCTTTTTCTCCCGCTACTTTTCTCATCTTTCTCCCTCCTATAAATTTGTTAATTTCATCCACTTTCACTTTTATTTTACTTTATAAAGGGAGACAAGCGCAAGATGGTACGAAGAAATATTCTATTTTTTTATGAATTTTCTAATTATTTTTCTTTTTTATGGTATCATGATCCTAGAAAAAAAAGATGAGGAGAATAATTACATAACACGGATTAAAAAAGCGCCCTCATTTGGTGCTTTTTTTCGTACAAACATTTGACAATTCTGTGTTTTTATTTACAATTCTCTTTGCGAAAGGGGTGAAACATATGGAGAGATTTTCTTTCCAAACATTTGCAATCATTGTGACCGTTTTCGTTGTTCTTTATGTTGTTTGTTTTACAGCATGGGTACTTTATCAAAATTACCTTATAAAGAAAATGGCAAAAACGGGTGTATTATTAGAAGTATTACTAGAAAAAGATACGGAAACAAATCCTTTTTCTATTGAACAATTTTGGTCATCGTTTTACGGCTTATACCTTCCTTGGTATAAACGTTTATTTCGTGCTCAACCATATTTATCGTTTGAAATTAAATCAGAAAATGATTTATCTAAACGAAAACGTGAAATCACCTTTAACTTTTGGGTACCTGAAGAATATGTATCCATGGTGAAAAACCGTTTACTAGGATTATATCCTAATGCACAAGTTAGAGAATTAAAACAAGATTATATTCCTGATAAAACTGATACCATGCGTATCATTGAAACCGCAGAACTAGGGTTAAAAGAAGATAGTGCTTTTAGCATTAAAACATTTAATGATTTTAAAGACACCGATCCTCTTGCATCGATCACTTCTGCTTTAACAGAACTTGAAAATCGTGAAATTGCGGTTGTTCAAGTCATTGCTCGTCCTCATACAGGAAAATGGCGTCGCCGTGCAGAACGTGTGTTAACACGTTATGAACGAAGCGGAAGAAAGCCTAGCAATCTACCAGAATGGACAAACTTTTTTGCTTCATTTTTACGCGTTGTTTTCGTTGTATTTGAAGAGATAGTTCACGGGTTTTTCGGAGGTCGTCCTGTAGAAGTAAAAGTAGGAAAAGCAGGTTCTGGTGTTGATTCAGTCAATCAAAAAAACATGATTGAAAAAGCAACGCGCCCACCATTTGCTGTACAAGTACGTGTGTTAGTAGGTACACCATTTGGACAAACCGAAGCAAAAGAGCGTATTCGTAATATCGTTGCTTCTTTTAACGAATTAGAAGGAACAACAAACGGATTTCGTCGTGTTTTAATTTTAAACAAAGAGCGTACATATAATCGTTTACGTGATCGTTATTTAAGTATTACAAACGTAAATGATGTATTAAGTACCGTTGAATTAGCAAGCTTTGCTCATTTACCGAACAAAGATGTGAAAACACCTGGTCTTAAAAAAATTCAAAGTAAACAACAAGAAAATCCAATTGATGTTTCAGCAGAAAACTCATTTGCTGTTGCAAAATTCCGTGATGGACAACAGCCTATCGGACTAGATGAAAAAGCACGTATGCGTCATATTTACGTATCAGGTATGACGGGGGTAGGTAAATCGACTCTACTTGAGAATATGATCATCAATGATATCGAATCTGGAAAGGGTTGCGTAATCGTAGATCCTCACGGTGAGCTTGTCGATGTAGTATTAGAAAAAATATCCACAGATCGCGAAGATATCTTTGTGTTAGATCCAGCTGATATGGCTCATCCATTTGGTATGAACTTATTAGAATTAACATCAACAGACCCAATTCGACGTGAAATGGAAAAGATTTTGGTTATCGATGCGTATATCACGATGATGAAACGAGTATTTGGTGAAGCAAGTATCGGGGCAAATACAGATGATATTTTTCGTATGAGCTGTTCAGCTATTTTGGATCATCCAGAAGGCGGAGGATTACTTGAAATGTTATTAATGCTTGTAAGTGATGCGTATCGCGCTCGTGTTGTTCCATTTGTAAAAGATCCAATTGTTAAAGATTATTGGATGGTAACATTCCCAACACTTGCAGGTCAAGGTAAATTCTTAATTCAAAACTTGAACGCACCGCTAAATAAGATCCGTCGTTTTATTGCCAACGGACTTGTTGCAAATATTATTTGTCAGAAAAAATCAACGCTAAATATTGCCGATGCCATTAACTCTGGCGCTGTTATTCTTGCTCGTTTTTCTCGAGGGGACATGGGTTTCGAGAACTCGGCGCTACTTGGAAGCATGATCATTTCTAAAATCCAGATTGCAGCAATGCAACGCGTTAATATACCACAGGATCAACGTGTTCCTACTTATTTGTACGTAGATGAGTTCCAAAACTTTGTAGGAGACGCTTCAGGGGCAAAATCATTCGCTGAGATCCTTTCAGAGGCTCGTAAATATAAATTAGGGCTAGTTATAGCTCACCAATTTGTGGAACAACTGAGACAATCTGGAAGTAATTTCTTAGCTGCTGCGATTTTCAATAACTGTGGTACCACCATTTCGTTCCGTTGTGGAGCGCCAGATGGTAAGTTTTTCCAAGATATGTATTATGATGATGATACACAAAAAGGATTTAAAGCCAATGACTTAATGAACTTAGGATTAGGAGAAGTTGTTATGCGGATTATGACGAAATCAGGTGTACAAAGCGCACCATTTACCGCACAAACCTATCCTCCTAAAGAGGAGTCTCCAAAAGCCAACGGCGATTTAATTCGAAAACGGTCACGTTCTCTTATTTGTGTACCGCAAGAAAAAATTCGTCAATCTATTGAAGATCGTATGAAACTGGATACATTATCTGATATACAAAATTAAAGAACGCTGTTTTCAGCGTTCTTTTTTTGGTACATAAATACTGTAAGAATCACTCAATTCACCATCTACTGTGTAACTTTCAGGTATTTTTATCTTTTTAGTTCGTTGATAATATCGATTTAAATCAGGAACAATTACTTCTATCCATTTCATATTACCTGGTGTTAAAATTAGTTTTTGATACATTTGTTTTTTAATATTTTGTTGTAAATCTTTTTCGAGTTTTTCTTTTTTTTCTACTTCTCCTTTTGCGCGATAAATGTCAACCAACGCCATCACTTGAACTTGTTTATTTGTTGTTAAATAAGAAAAGTTTGGAGCAAATACATTTCCTTTTGTTTGATTAATTTCTTTTTCAATCTTTTGAATATTTTCTTTATGAATACTGTTAGGAATGTGTTTCCAGGGCTTGAATGGTTTCATCGGATTAAACATTAAAAATAAAAATTGAAAGATTAACAATCCGTATATTATAAGAGGTCGAATAGTTACATGATTTTTAGCATAGTAAATTGTATATCCTCCTAATAATGCCAGTATATAATAAGCAGGTATTACTACATTATTATATCCCCCTGAATGAATACGAGAAGACCATGAGATAAAAAACATACTTAAAAACAAAAACAAATAATGAATAAAATGTTCATTTTTTCTTTTTTTTAATACCCACAATACATGTAGCGATAAACCAAATAGTGAAATTAATAAACCTATATCTAAAAACCAAAAATTTAAAAACATACTTTTTTCCAAACTATGATGTTTTGGCAGTTCAAATAAATAATAGATATACCATTTTCCATACACTACGTTCATAATGATGAGTCCCAGTGTGCCCAATAAACCAGTTAGTCCGCCAAGGAAAATTGCTTTTTTCTTATTTTGAATAAAAAGAGCTAAAAGAAATGCCCCTACTACAAACATACTCGTTTGTTTGGTGAAAATAGACAGTACTAATAAGAGACTTCCCACTATCCAAATTCCTTTGTTTTCAAAAAAACGAATACAATATATCCCTGCAAGCAACAAAAACATAAATAACATATCCACTCGCGCTAAATCAAACCAATATTCACTTAATGGATATGTCGCTGCAAACAAACCAATAGCTATATAAGCAGCTTCAGAATTATTCGTTTCTTTTTTAATCGTAAGAAACGTTAAAATAAAAATGCCTATTGTTGATAAAAAAGAAACTAAACGCATAGAAAAAAAGCTTTCACCAAAAAAAGAAACAAATACAGCGGCTATATGAAAATAAACAGGACCATAAATGTATGGAATAAATGTTAAAGAAGGTTCAACATACAATTTCCCACCTGAAAGAATTTGTTGAATTTCTTGTAAAATTCCCCCTTCCATCCATTCTAGTTCATACGGATAATTCATTCTTGTAAGCGATACATAAAAAAATAACACTACATATAAAACCGCTAATACTAGAAGCGTTATAAGACCTATACGTTCCAATTTTTTCATTTTCCATCACCTCTTTTTCTTTTTTCTCTCTTTTTCTCACAGCTCTTTTTATAAATGGTATAATTATAGAGATAAAAGAACGCAAGGAGGGAACGATTTGACTATTATTTGCAAATTGTCCAAACACACGCTTTTTATGGAAAAACCATTTTTTAATGAACATGAAGAACAAATTAAGACACATTTTCCTCTTTATTCTATGGAAGAAACTGAGACAGGAATTTTTCTTAAATTTCCTCAGCACTTTCATTCAAAAACACTTCTTACAGTTCAACACAAAAAAGAAGTGAAACAAGAAAGTTCCTGCATTTTTTGCAGCAAACGTGTAAAATGTGTCACAACAAATTGGAAAAATTGCCAAGGATTTGAATTAAATCATCCGTTTACGTATGATTTTAATGATGTTATTTCTTTTTTTGAAAACTTTACAACTATTTTGTATAGCAAAGGAGTTTAAACATGAAAGAACTTTGGGATGTTTTTATTGAAGCACGTACAAATAAAGTAACACCTTGTGATCAAGACGATTTACTGACTATTACAGATTTTATTGATCGTTTTGACGCGTTATTTCCTTTAACATTTGATCAAAAAGAAACAATGGAAAACTTACTGATTTTACTTTCTGTTCATCAACAACCTTTTTACGATCTTCATCCTTTTTTAGCTTTTTTGTTTCCAATGGATCAAATAGAAAAAAGTAAGAAAATTTACCGAGAACTGCTTCCTCTTTTTTCTACAGAAAGCATTTCTTCGCAAAGAGATAAAATACTGCAATGTTTAAAGAAAAATGATATTTCAAATGATATTATTCAAACCATTACCCAATTTCCTTTTTCAAAAGAAACACATATTTGGGTATTAGGATTTTCCTATCTTTACAATGAAGTTCCCAGTTTTGCACCATCATATCGTCAACAATTTTTAAGAAAATACTCTGATTTGTTTAATCTTAATTATATACAATTGCCAAAAAAATGGTTTGTAACAGAGGATATAAATGCATTGACTATTTATGAACAAGTAGAAAAAGAAATGAGAACCAATTCGTTATTACGTTTAGCTTTTCTTATTTCTTTTAAAAAAGAACATGCAACTCTTTCAACATTTCTTACTTCTGTAGAAGATATGTACAATGAAATCAACGCACTTTTCACACGTTTATTTGATTATATACAAAAGGAGAATCTTTATGCGAAAAGTTAATATCAGTAGCATGTTTGAATTATCTATGGTTGAATCCAATCCTACTATTTTATATTTACAATATAGAACTGGATTTCGTAACCCTTCTCATCAAATGGAAATGTTAACGTTTTTAGAAACGTTACCTGTATTGTTTACGCCTAGTTCTTTTACTTATTTATCAGGCGCTCTTCATCCTTTTTACGGATGTCTTGGTTTTGTAACAGACGAAAATAAACAATCAGAAAAGTTTTTATCTCATCTGGTATATTCTTATTATGATACCTTAAAAGCCGATTTAGAACGAATTAACTCATCGTATGTATTTGAAAAAAAAGCAGGAAAAACATTGCAAGATTTTCCGTACTATTTAAAAGAAGCAACCAAGGATATGACCACTCAAGAAGTTATTTCTAAAATCGCACCTTTAAACGAAACGATTTCATTGGATGATTTTTCAGCATTTTTTCTTCCTACTTGTAAAGAAGAAGGAACGTATGTTTTACCTTGGTCAAACTTTGAGAAAGTACCAGCAATCTTTTCGTACGTTAAAGAAAAAAACCGTCCATTTCCCGCTTATTCTTTGAAAAATCATTATCGAGAAATTTTACTTTATGTATTAAATGACACTTTTTTCTTTATAAAATGCAGCAAAGAAGGTATCCAATCTACTACTTTTTCATTAAATGAAACAGAAAAAGTAGCAAAAGAAATTGAAGCCTTTTTTCCACTTAGAGATGAAACTAATTATGCCTATGCAAACGAGATTATCGTAGAACCTTTCACCGAACAAACGTGGCAAAAGATGATTGAAACAACTGCTTCTTATGTTGGAAATGTTTCTTCTGTTTCCGATGATCTTACAGAGCTTCGTCCATTTTTTCAAAAAGAATACGGAATTAAAGCGCGAAAAAGAGATGATTTATGGAATAAGGGAATAGAACAACTAATCAAAGAGCCCTTTCATTTAGATTTTCCTATGTTTTCATCTATGTCTAATCATCTAAAACAAGAACCAGTAGAAACAGCACGTAATCGAGCTATTTTGGATAATTTAGATAATTTAAAAACAAAGATTCAATTATCCTCTTTTGAAAAATCAGGTATTTATGATACGTCTAACGAACAAAACACAAAACTTTATTCGATCGTAGGAAAAAATAATAAATTATTTATGATACCTGATTACGGAAAAATGGCTACTACTGCACCATCCTTTTCAGATATTATTGATAAAACAAAAGTAAAACCTTAACGGTTTTACTTTTTTCTTTTCTTCTTTCCCCCATCCATCACCCTTTCCCACTTTTTAAAAATCTTTTTAAAATAAAAAAAGGAAAAGATAGCAAAAAAGTTGTAATTATTGTAAGAAATACAAACTCAAAATACATTTTTTTAGGAGGTAACACCATGCTTCATCATAGACCAAATTATAAAAAAGACAAAGTAAACGGTTCCGTAGAAGGATACAAATTCTCAGAAACATCTACAATCGATTTAACAATCGAAACAAACGTAGGAGGATGGGAACATATTGAAGTATCAAAAGAAGATCGAGTATTGTATGTTCTTAAAGGCTTAGGTTTTGCTAAAATTGAAAACAAAACACTTCGCTTAGAAGAAGGTAAAGTATTAGAAATTCCTGCAGGAAGAGAAGTTGAAATGAACGGTCAGTTCAAATTTCTTTGTATTCGTGCAAAAAGTAAATAAAAAATAAACAAAAAAAAGAAGAGCGAAAACTCTTCTTTTTTTTGTTTATTTGAAGGAGTTATAAAAAAAAACAATAATTCGAATAAAGACAGTCCAAATTAAGGGAGGCTTCGTTATGATTAATTTAGAACAATTGCCCATAAATGACATTGTTGCGCTTGCCAAAGAAGAAAACCGCGCCGCTTATAATTTTATTGTTCGAAAATTCAAAGGAATTATCCATGGTACCATCAAGAAAAAGAATTATTTCCTCCAGGGAGGCGATTATGAAGACCTATTCCAAGAAGGTTTAATTGGTCTTTATAAAGCGATCCGAGATTTTAACCCTGAAAACGGTGAATTTGAAGTATTTTCGAAAATTTGTATTGATCGACAATTGATCAGTGCTATTAAAACATCCACGCGTAAAAAACACACACCGTTAAATGAAATGATTCCTTTAGATCGAACACTTCCAGAAAATGATAATTTAAGTATGATGGATATTTTCGGAGCAAGAGAAGATGTACAATATCATATTAACTTAGAATTTTTAGACCCAGAACAACAATTGATGTTAAGCGAAGAACGAGACTTACACAAAGAACTCCTTGAAAAATCATTGAGTGAAAAAGAAATGGACGTCTATCGATTATATTTAGAAGCAAAATCGTATAAAGAAATTATGGATGATTTACATGTAAAGAACCCTAAAATGATTGATAATGCAATTCAACGTGTAAGAAGGAAAATCGACAAGATAAAAAAAAATGAATCTATTCACAAAAGAAAGAATCTACATTAAGTAGATTCTTTCTTTTTTTTGTTAAAAAAGGTATAATAACGGGTAAAAGATTCATATATATATCTTAAGGAGGCGAGAAATATGACATTCCCTATTAAAACATTTTGGCATGAATTTAAATATGAAGAAGTAGAAAGACAGTATCTCTTTTTTTATGAACAAAATAAATGGAAAAAAATACACATTTCAAAAAACGAAACGACACAAAAGGGTACATTAAATTTAGATACACTTGCAGAAATAGCTCCTCAGTTAGAAGGAAAATCTGTTATGATCGTTCATAATCATCTTCGATCTATCCCTACGCCTTCTTTTCCTGATTATAGTCAATATGAATACCTATACGCTCTTTTTTCTCTCATGAATATCTGCATTGATGATTATGTAATCGTTTCACCTTACGGTTATGTAAGTTTTAAAGAAAACAATTGTTTACACAAACCAATATCCATTAGCCAATCCCATCCCTACGAAAAACTTCCTACTTTTTCGTATTCTGTGGCGGAGGATATTTTTTCATATAAAGAGGATATTTTAAATCAATTGAAAACTAATAACGAGTTGATTTTATCCACACAAATCCATATTGCTTCTAAAGGCTTCTCTGGTGAAACTTTATTACATGTTTCAAGGGCATTAGAAGGTGAAAATTTATTTTTCTCTTCATTTCAAGACACAGAAGAGGAATTAGAACGTTTACGTCGGATTGATCGTGTATTAAAACCAATAGAATTATTTGTCTGTCAACACGATACGCTTATTCCAATGAAAAAAAACGGAATTTTGTAATGTTTGTAACAAAGGATATTTACATTATCCCTAGTATTGAACACTATGCGTATTACATTTATTTTATTTCGCAAAGGAGGGTAAGCTTATCTGGCTTCTTACAGATAAGCACTATACATATGACTACTGAAAACAACCAAAACAACGAACAATATACGTTAAAAGAAATGAACGATTTGATGACATTTGTGTCACTTGCGCCCAACTATATTCCCATGATTTCATTTGTTAAATCAGCTGAATTAAAAAAACATGTGGAAAATTTAGATCAGGCTGTTACAAACAAAATCAATGAAATTGAAGAAATTAATATGAGAAAAGAAAAAATTCTTCAAGAAGCACGTGAAGAAGCAGATGAGTTATTACGTGCAACTCGTCGTAAAATTGAACAACAAGATGTCGTTCAACAAGCTCATGCTTATGCAAAACAATTAGTATTAGAAGCACAAAAGAAAGCACAAGGTTTATTAACCGAAACCCAAGAAGTTCAGCAGCAGTTAATTTTAAGCAGTCATAAATATGTGGACCACTTATTTGAAACAGTGGATAAACACTTAGAAGACCAGCGCGATAAAATTTCAAGAAATCGGGAAGAATTGCAACATTCCCTAAATGAGCGAATGAACAAAATGGACAAACTTTCCTTCTAAGGTTTAAAAACGAAGAGAATCTTCTCTTCGTTTTTTTATTCCCAATTATTTGACTAAACAACTTAACAGTGCTATTTTTTGATACAAGGGGGTGTTCATGAAATGGAATATGCAAAACACTTATTAAAAAAAGAAAAAATATCACTAGGTGACTTTGAAGCCATTAATTCAATTTTTGAAATGTTAAGTAACCAACAGGAATTAAAAAATATTGCAAAAAAAGGTCTTTCTACTTTATCTTCCTTAAAAGGAGAAGTTTCTCTTGTTGAATACACAGACGGGAAATTTAAATTACTTCACCATTTAGGAAATAAAGAAGAGGTAGAAAAACACCTAGAAACAAAAGCTTTATTAAAGAAAATAAAAGAAAGTAAAAAACCTTATTTCCAACATGCCGCGGAAGAAAAAAATGAACATTTTTTCATGGTATTACCCATACTATCGAAAGAAGAATTTTTAGGCGCTTTATGCATACATACCGAACAAAAAATTACATGCTGGAAAGAAATTTATACATTTCTTCATTCTATGTCTTTTATTTTTAAATATTACGCTTTAATTGAAACCAATAAATCCATCAACACAACAGACGTTATCACTGAGCTATTTAATTACCGTCATTTCCAAGATCAATTAGATCTAGAATTAGAAAAAACAACTCGTTATTACATTCCTTTAAGCTTAATTGTCATTAACATTAAAGACTTTAAACTTATTAATAATCATTTTGGTTATGAAGCGGGAGATGCTGTTTTGCGTCAATTAGGAAAATGGATTCAACAACAATGTCGTCGAGTTGATATGCCATCACGTTTAGAAAATGACACATTTGCTATCCTTTTAAGCAATACAAGCATTGATGGTGCGCAAGTTTTACTTGATCGTATTTTATTTAAAATCTCAAATTTTCCTGTAAAAGCGGGTGGAAAAGAATTTAAAATTAAAATTAAATCTTCTATTACACCTTATGAAGCACATTTATCAAAAGAAGAATTTTTAAAACAAGGAAAAGATAATTTATCTTAAAACATAAAAAAGCATCTAAGATGCTTTTTTTTATTCCACTTCATTTTTCCGATACTTATTTATTTTAAATTCTTTTTCCAAGACTTTATCTTTCATAATAGAACGAAACGTTTTTTTATTCATTCCGTAAATTTTTGAATAAAGTGATACTTTACATACTAATCCAATCATTCCAATCGTGAGTAAAGCAGCGAAATAAAAAGCAAAAACGTAAGTCAAAGTTATACCCTCCTAATAATCTATTCTTTTTATTTTATGCTAAAAAGGATAAAATTATGATTATTTTCTTGTTTTCTATGGGTTCTATGTTATAAAAGAAAGTGCTGAAGAGGTGGTTACATGAAATTAGGAGCTAGGATTTTTAAAACAGCTTTAGCTGTTGTTTTATCTTTTTATCTAGCAGATTGGATTGGACTTCCAAACGGTTCTGATTTATTTGCAGCGATTGCCGCTGTTCTTGCTGTCCAACCTTCTGTATATCGTTCATTTAATTATATGAAAGAACAAATTCAATCGAATATTATTGGTGCGTTATTTGCGATTTTAGCCGTTTCGTTTATCGGAAAAGAACCAATTATTATCGGGATTATTACCATTGTTGTTATTTTAATTAACATTCGATTGCATTTTCATTCTTCTATTACGTTATCTGTTTTAACTGTTATTGCTATTATGGGCTCTCAACAAGCAGAACACGCGCAAGAAATTTCCTATGCATTAATTCGTTTTTCATCTATTATGCTTGGGATAGTGTGTGCTTTATTAGTGAATACTATTTTTGCACCACCTAAATACGAAAAAACATTATTAAACAAGATTAAAGAAATTAATGTACGTATTACGTTTTTATTGCGAAACACTTTATCGAGTGAATTAGAAGAAAAAGTATATAAAGAAGAAAAAAACAAAGTGGAAGATGATATGAAAAAATTAGAGGAATTTTACAAATTATACTCTGAAGGATATAACAAAGGAATTAAAAAAATCCATTACTCAAAAGCGCGAAAGTTGGTTGTATTTAAACATTTAATGCATACAACTAAATTACAATTGCATACATTAGATACGTTAGAAAAGAACTTTTTTTGCGCACAACAACTTCACTTAACTTCGGAATTTCAAACACATCTTGATTTATTAACAAGCTATTATGAGCGCATTTTATTTAAATATGAAGAAAAATTAAAAGCAAGCGCTAAACATGAACGAGATGAAGAAATTATTGAAAATAATCGTGCGTTACTTGAAGTGTTAATGACAAATTATCAAAAAAATACAGAAGACGATGACTCTTGGATTTATTTATTTCCTGTGGTTTCTTCGTTTATTGATTTATCCAATCAACTCGATCATACTGAACGTTTGATCGATAGTCTTCATTCTCACCACAAAAAGTAAAAGCTGTTCGTTTAACGAACAGCTTTTACTTTTTTTGCATAAAGAGATTTAAAGACATCATCACTAATATAATCGGTATCCATCGGGAGAGGCGCTGCCATAAAGGCGGTTAATTCCCCTTTGGTCATATCGCTATGGTCAAATATTCCTTGTCGAATTAACACCATTCCGCGTGGCATTCGTGAAATAAAATCAACTAAATTGCGATCTTTTCGAATTGGGTCTCTTCCTGCTGAGGCAACAAAAAGCTGTCTTCCTTCGTCAGATTGAATGTTTAACGTCATTTGAACAGGAATACGATTGTATAAAGCAGGCGGCATTTCTTCTGGATTTTGACAAATATACACGGTGAATAAATTATATTTTCTTGAAATACGATTGATTTTTTCAAAAATGGTTTCTTTAATCGCAAGTGGTTCATTTCCAGAAGGTTCTTGTAAAATGGTATGTGCTTCTTCAAAAAATGTGTACGTTGGTTTTCGAAGCACTTTTCGATTGTGTTCACAGTAATGAAAGATTGCCGCACTTAATCCGTTTACAACAAAAGGAATCACTTCTTCAGGTAAGTGGCTACATTCAAATACCCGAAAACGTTCACCTTCAATTAAATCTTCTACATTTAAAAATGTTCCGTTTGCACACATGGATTGATATACGATCGAATCTTCTTTTAACCATAATTTAAAACGATCTTTCATTGATGAAAATGTCGCTTTTTCATTAAAATCCATTTTGTTTCCACTTTGTACCATACGATCTTCATATTCTTTTTCAATTTTAGCTGCTAAATCTTTAATCGTTGGATTAGGCATAGAACCAATTAAACTTCTCATAATATCCGTAATAATAAGCAATGAACGACCTCCAAGACCAAAAGCAAAGCAAAACAATTGTGCAACAGTCGATGACCATACATCTTTTGGTACATTTTTAGGCGGAGCAATTAAATTGATACGTGTTGTCATAAAAGATGGATTAAACGTAAAAAGTTGGTATTTTGCAGGATCTTTAATATAATTAATGGCTGAACGATAATCTTGTGCCCAGTCAAATACAAGAACATTTGCATCATATACATTGTGCATTTCAACTGCTAAACGTTTTGTAAATACCGTTTTCCCTACCCCTGTATTACCCGATACTAACATGTGAGAAAAAGGAGGGAAGTTTAAAAAATATTTTTGATCGCGCACTTCATTTAACACGGTATCAAGTTGATGACCTAAAAACGCACCCGTTGCCATTTTCCCAGGCATACGAATGGCTTGAGGAATTGGTTCATGACTTGTTGTAAACCCTAAACGGTTGGTTGCAATTGGACCAAATGCTGTCATTTCACTTGGTGTTAGATACGTTTCGAATCGATCATTTTCAAGCAAACATGGTCGTTTTTCTTTGATATTCGTTTTTTTCATCATTTTTGCGTAGCGAATCATGTTTCGTTCAGTTTCACCTTCAAAGTTTTGAATATGCGTTGGAAACGGTGTATTTTCATCTAAATATGCTTGTTTCCAAAGCGCCATTGCTTTATCTTTGCTTTCTTCATCTTTTGTTAAAATAAAGGTGCGAGAAGTAAACATACCGACGTTTTCTGCTTCACGAAGTCTCATGGATTGAAGCCCAACAACCATTTCAAGCGCCACTTCAACCATTGAGTTGTATCCTTCACGACTACTTCCTAACCCTTGTGAAAGATTTGCTCCTCCTGCTAAACTACCGTTTTGTGAATTGGAGGTTGTCGTACCATTTGATACACTGTTAGACGTTCCTTGACCCGAAGAAACCATATGACTTGTGCCAGAACCAGTTGATGTTCCATTTTGAATACTTGTTCCAAGAGACGTTTGGTTACTTTCAGCACTACTCGTGCCATACGATGTTCCGTTTGTGAAATTCTCAGAATTACTCCAACCCATAGAACCATTGACATCGACAAAAGGAAGAAATCCTGTTCCTGCACTTGTTCCTTTATTGGTTCCATTGGTTGTGCCGTTTGTTTCACTTGTGCCTTGATTAATGCCTTGTGTTACACCATTTGCTGTCGCTTTTGTTTCTCCTGCCATTTCACTGCTTGCTTTCATGGTATTGGAGCCATCTGCTACTGTATCCATCTGATTATGACCGACACCTTCTTGATACACTGTTCCTTCTCCAAGCCCCATGCCAAGCCCCATCATAATAGGAAGTCCTGCGCTGTGACTTTCCATAATACCATGACGAATAGATGATTGAAGACGATCAAAGATATCTTGATTTTTACGTAATAAAAAATGAATATGTTCTGGATCTAGTGTTTCAAAGATGGAAAGAACTAGATAAGCATCTCCCGCTTCATGTTCTCCTCTTCTTCCACTTGTCATCCCTTTGTAAAAAATTTCAGATTCTTCTTCTGATTGCGGTTGCATTCCATATACATCTGCACCAGTTTGACGTCCCATACCGCTATCTTTTCTTGGAATTCCTCTTGTCATAAACAATTTTTGAAAACTGAAATTTTCAAGAAAAATCCAATTTTCTTCCAGTGTTAACGAAGAGAGTTTTACATTATCATAGGCACTTTTAAATTGTGCGCGAAGGGTATTCACTTGTCGTTTTGTTTCTTTTAAAAGTCTTTCTTTATCTTCAACTTTTCCTTCTTTTAATAAACCATAGCAAAAGACCGTATCTTCTCCTGGTTTAAACGCATCTAATTTTACAAACGAAACGCTTCCATCTTGAAAATCTTTTAAAATATCACGAAACGCTTTTTCTCCATTCATTCTAGAACGAATTAAAGCAGGAATTTCAACGACACGAAATAGACGCAAAATACGAATAGTTATTTGATCATTTACTTTATCTTTAAAGAGGACATAATCTAGTTCCCCTGTTTCATAATCAAACTGCACATCAAAATCTTCCATTTTTATGTTATCCACTTTGATTTTTCCTTCTGCAATTTCATTCAATTCTTTTTCTGTTTTATCCCAAATATCATACACATTTTTTGACGACATATTTTTAACCATTTTTTTAAATACTTTTTTCATCTTTTTCCCCTCCTACTCTATGTATATGCACAAAAAAACCGCTATATGCGGTTTTTTTGGAAATGTTGACGAAAAATTGTCATTGGATTTCGATATTCTACCGATTTTAACGAAGAGAACATCATGCCGATTTGAGCGACAGGACCCAATACCGCATACATTAAAAATCCGTACGTTAGTAGTTGAAAGATTTTTTGACTTTGCAACACTTCAATGGCTACTGTTGACGTTGCAGATGATAACATTAAAATCATGATTAAAATGACGCAAAGCTGTGTTAAATAACTCGAAATTCCTATTTGCGTATCTCGTAGCAAACGATGCCGCACGGTTGGAAGTACGAAACTAAATGCACTTCCCACTAATGCCATCACCGACACCCCAAATTTAATTGCAAGGGCTCCTCCGTACATCAAGGTACTTCCTCCCATTGATAAAAAATGAAAGAGAAGTAGTAACATTAACACTTGATAAATTAATTGTATTAACTTTGATAATTTTTTCATTTTCCTCACTCCATTATCCTTTGTATTTTCGATTAGATGACTCATGACTTGCACGTAAAAACTGAACCAACACCAACGAACCAAATGCTATTCCTGTTAATAGGGTCATTGTACGTCCTCCTTAACTAATAATAAATTCATTTAATTCTTTTGTAGAACGCAATTTTTGCTTGGTTGTAAAGGAATAACCAATTTGATTGTTTTTACCTTGACCAATGAGCCACATTACAAAATCCGATGCGATATACTGATTAAATTCTTTTCGATTATCTCCAATAAAACAAATGCGATCTGTCATTTTAATCATATCTTCAAAATGTTCACGACTAGGTGTATTTCGACCATTTAAACAATACACCGACGCTTTTTTTCCTTCATATTCAATTTCACAATCATAAATAGGATCAACAGCAGGCGAAGGATTGTATTGTTCAAGCAACGTGTAGATTTCCAAATTCTCCACTTTTTCCACAAACACATCCGCTTCTTTTTCAATCACTTCCACAACGGTTTCTTTTACAACAGGTTCTTCCTCTTTTGTCCCTTCCTCCACTATGTTTATAGGTTTCGGTTTAAGGGTTATACCTTTTCCTACTACTTTTATTTCTGTGATTTTCTTAGGATCAGCAGAAACAAAACGTTTTGATTTTTCTTCTAGTTCAAGAATTTTTTTACCACGGTGTTCAGCTAATTCTTTTGCTTGTTTTAATTGGTGCAATAATTCTTCTTTTTCACGTTTTAATGTTTGCACTTCTTCACTCACATCTTCTAATTGCGGTAAGTGTCGAATCGATTGCGTAATTGCTTGTAACACACGTTCAGTATCGTTTAAATGAGGAAAATGCGTTTCATCTTCAAAACTAACTTCTACTTCTTCTGCTACTTTTCTTGCTACATCAGGACTTGTGTAATAAAGAAATTTCCACTGTTCTTTTATTCGATTATGAATCTTTCCTAGCTGCTCATTTCGCTCGTTATAAGCGGGATAAATTCGATGATACTGCCTAGAAAAGTTTAACAATTGAAGCTTCACTTCATCACATGATAACGTTTCAATCTGTTCCATTTCCTGATATTTTGGCATAGCTATTTTTTTCCGTTCTTGTTTCATGTCCGTTACCTCCCAACTATTTCTTTTGCCCCTACGATAATTCGCGGCGAAAACGTTCCGTCATTGGTCATTTTATTGGTCATTAATGAGCCATCTATAATCACCGTTGAACCTTTTTGAATTTTACCTTTCATGTTTTGCTTATCTTTTAGTGTTACATGCACATAATCCGTTAATTTATAATTAGGAACCGCTAAATCTTTCGATGGGTGAAGGCGATCGACTGCTACAACAAAACCATCTGTTTCACTTGTTGGCATTTCGACAATGTTTCCAACTAGTTTTACTTCATTCATATAATAATCAAGCGGTTGATCTTTTACTTTTTTCGATAAAAATTCAATCGTCGATGCTTTTACATTTGTGAACACTTTTTCTCGTTTTCTTGTTTCTTTGTTAAAATGATATTTGTAACGAAGTTCCCCTTGCACGTAAATGAAATCATCTTCTTTTAGATGTTGAAAACATTGCTGACTTAATTCTTTTCCCCACACCGTTACGGGAATGTTGTGATATTTTTTCTCATCCTGATCAAAATAACGAAGAATTAAGTTTAATACATAATTATCTTGTTCATTTCCTGTATCAATAATGCGAATTTTTAGTGCGCGTTCTTTATTTTCCATTACTTCTCCTGTTTTTTCATCTTTCACCAATGGGAACTTTACCTTACCAATTAATTGAACAAAATTTACACGTGCCATGTTTAATCTCCTCCTAATGTTTTTCCATTTTATTTTTTTATTCTGTAGGTGTCTTGCACCTCACACTTCTATTCTATGTATAACATTTTTCATTATGACTAAAAAAAGAAAGAAAAAAAGAAAAAAAGCGATCGTTTTTTTCTTTTTATAGGAAGAAACCTGGGTTATAACGAAAACATAATTTTAAAAAAAGATAAAAAAACATAAAAGAAAAGATACATACTCTTCTTTTTTTATCTTTTTTTTATCTTTTGGCATATTTTCTTTAGAAACCCATATAGTAAGTAGCGGAGGTGCTTTACATGTTAAAATTAGGTTTTATCGGATTAGGGCAAGTCGGTGGCGGTGTAGCGGATTTGGCGAAAGAATTTGATTATAAAGCAATGGCGCTTAATACAGCGAATGTAGATTTAAATGTACTTAAAAATTTAGAAAAAGAAGAAAAGATTCACTTGCTCGGGTATGAAGGAGCAGGAAAAGATCGAAGTATAGGAGAAGAAGCTTTTATTACCCATCAAGATATGATTAAAGATCGGATTAGCGAACATTTTAAAGACTGTCATGCTATTTTTCCTGTATTTGCATTAGGAGGCGGAACAGGAAGTGGCATGTGTTCACTTATTACAAAAATGTTAGTGGAGTTATTTCAAGAAAAAGTGATTTCTCCTATTATGTTTTTACCAGATGAAAAAGAAGCACCACGCGCTAAAATGAATGCACTTGAAGCCTTTTCTGAAATTAGTGCAATCGAAGAAACAGGCGCCACGTTTATTTTAGATAATCAACGTATTTTAGAGTTAAATCAATCTTTTTCACTAAAAGAAAAATTCCGTTATACACGGAATGATTTACTTCAATTATTAGATATTTTTAATCAAAAAACCGAACAAGAGAGCGATATTACAAACTTAGATAAAATGGATTTGCTTACAACGCTTTCTGAACGTGGTTGCGCGATGATTACTGAAGTATCAATCGATACCGAAGATATTAAAGACTCTGAAAAAATGGGAGAACGGTTGATTAACGCTCTTCAATTTTCTCCTTTTGCTAAAACTGAACTTTCCAATATTTCACGCGCGGCTATGATTGTTGATTTGCCAACAGAATTAACTGCCTTTTTGCGTGCAGAGTCAACGTTTGAAAAAATTGGATTCCCTCTTGAAATTTTTACAGGCATTTATGAAGTAGAACAAAAACCGAAACTTTATACGCTTATTACGGGACTTTCTTATCCGTTAACCGCTTTAAAAGAGCTAGAAGAATCCGTTAAAAAAGAAGAAAAACGTATTATCGAATCCCTTGAACACACACGAAAACAATCATTTTCTGTTAACACCTCGTGGACTTCAAGTTTAAAACGAGATCGAAAAGTGAAAATTTAACAAAGAAAAAAAACCCTCAATTAGTGAGGGTTTTATTTTTACGCTGTCTTTTTATTTCTTTTCGATTCTTTCAACAAATCCGTAACATTCTTTTCCTTTACAAATTCTTCTGTGATGACAATTTCTTCTACATCATCACGATCAGGAACTTCAAACATTACATCATTCATGAAGCCTTCCATAATTGAACGTAATCCACGTGCACCTGTTTTTCGTTCAATTGCTTCTTTTGCAATTGCTCGAAGCGCCGTTTCTTCAAATTTTAATTCAACGTCATCAAGCTCAAGCATTTTTTCATATTGCTTTACCAGTGCATTTTTTGGTTTTGTTAAAATATCCACTAATGCTTCTTCATCCAGCGGTTGAAGAGGTGAAATAACAGGAAGTCTTCCCATTAATTCTGGAATGATTCCAAATTTCATGATATCTTCATGCATGATTTTTTCATACAGATCTCTTTCATCAATTTCTTCTTGTTTTTGATTTCCATCAAAACCAATGACTTTTTGATTTAATCGACGTTTTACTACATCTTGAATGCCATCAAATGCACCACCGCAAATAAATAAAATATCACGCGTATCAATTTGAATGAATTCTTGATGTGGGTGCTTTCTTCCGCCTTGAGGAGGGACACTTGCAACCGTTCCTTCAATAATTTTTAAAAGAGCTTGCTGTACACCTTCCCCGCTCACATCACGTGTAATGGACGGATTTTCACTTTTTCGTGCAATTTTATCAATTTCATCAATGTAAATGATCCCTTTTTGCGCTTTTTCTACATCGTAGTCAGCCGCTTGGATTAATTTAAGAAGAATATTTTCTACATCTTCTCCTACATATCCTGCTTCTGTTAGACTTGTTGCATCCGCAATTGCAAATGGCACTTTTAATACTTTTGCAATGGTTTGAGCAAGTAGTGTTTTACCTGAACCTGTTGGTCCAATCACACATACATTACTTTTTGAAAGCTCTACATCGTCTTTTTTACTTTTTCCGTAGTAAACGCGCTTATAATGGTTATAAACCGCTACTGATAATGCTTTTTTTGCTTTGTTTTGACCGATTACATACTCATCTAGAATTGCTTTAATTTCATGCGGAGTTAATAATTCTTCTAGATTAAAATCTGTTTCTTCTTCTAATCCGAATTCTTCTTCCACAATATCTGTACAAAGTTCGATGCATTCGTCACAAATAAAAACTCCTGGACCTGCTACTAACTTTCGTACTTGCTCTTGATCCTTACCACAGAAACTGCAGCTATAATTTTCTTTTGTCATAATTATTACCTCCACTATTCCATTTGTATGCAAGATACTTTTATTTTACCATCTTATTGAACGTTTTGTCTCACTTTTTTCATTTATTTTTTCCCATTCAACGCCAATTCGTTGATTAATCGAAAAATTTAACTCTTTTTCTTCTTTTATTGCCAACGTTTTTTTGACAAATTCTTCTTTTGACATACGTTTTAACCCTTCAGGAATTCGTTTCAATCTAACCACCTCATTTTAGAAGTTAGATTCTTCTTTTTTCATTCCTTTTTATGCATTAAAATTGAAAAGGTTTGTTCATCATATGTTGCCACTGTGTAATAAGGTGCTTGTACAGCACATATAATTTCTTCATTAAAGACAGAAGCATTAATAAACAAATCTTTAAAAAAAGCATAAGAGTAACGGATAATCGTAGTATGCCCTTTTTTGGCAATCTTCATTTCTATTTTTTTAATTTCTTGCATTCCTTCAATTGAAATTGTCCCATTTTCTAAGTCTAACACAAGCACACTAGCATTTAAATCTTTTTTTTCACGCATAATTTTTCGTTGAAAAATAGATAATTGCTTGGAAATTGCCTTAGCTGGTAATGAAAACACTACATCATTAGATGGAACACTTAACGCACGAAACGCTTGATCAGTTGGAACTTGTTTCATAGGCGCAATCATTTCTACTCCTTTTTTTGTAGATAATGTGATAAGTCCTGTTTCATCGACAGACAATTCCGAACATTCTTCCATTCCCTCTAACTTTTGTTGTTCATATTGCCAATTTCCTTTTGAACCTCCTTTTAATTGATATGCTACTAACCGTTGTTCATCTCTTCTCCACATCACGCCATCTGTAATAAAGAAATAACGCGCATTGTTTTCTCCTTTTCGATTTTGAAATAAAAGTAAATTAATAATATTTTTCATGACTCTCCCCTCTTTCTTTCATTATTATATCACAAGAAAATCATATTCAAAAAATAAAAAAAAGGGAGAAATCTCCCTTTTATTTTAACCAAAAATTCAATTCTTTTTCGCTGTCGTAATGACCAGGTTTTACATCTTGTTCTTTAATCATTCCTTCTCCGTGGAAAGTTACTTTTACATGTGCGTCTTTTAACATTTTTTCCACTTCTTCTTTCGATTTTCCAACAAAACTAGGAATGATATACTCTTTTCCTTCTTTTATTTTTTTTGTTTGAAGCGTAATTTGAAGCGTATCATTTTTAATGGCATAACTTTGAGCTGTTACCACTTGTCCTTTACCTGTGATTTTAATGGTTGCATTTTTCACCTTAGATGATACTTCTTCTTTTGCATCTTCTACTAATTTCCATTTTACATCAGGAACTGTAATTGTTTTTTCCGCTTTTTCATTTTTCTTAGGTACGCCTTTATAGCGAAGAATTTCTTTCATGACATCGTGATAAATTGGTCCTGCAGACGGTCCCCCAAATTCAATACCATTTGGTTGATCCACTACGATTAACATCGCATATTTTGGATGATCAAGCGGTGCAAATCCAATAAACGAACCAATGATTACGCCTCGTTTATATACGCCGTTTTCTACTACCCATGCTGAACCCGTTTTTGCCCCACCATCGTATCCTTCGATTTGGTAATCTTTACCTGAACCATCTGTTTGGTTAAAGTGAAGATAACTTTTCATTGCATCAACTGTTTTTTGACTGTACACACGTTTTTTCGTGGTTGTACCAGATTCATATAAATCATTTCCAAATTCATCTTTTACACTTTCTACTAATTTCGGTTTGACTTGATATCCTCCATTAATAAGTGTACTAAACGCAGAAATTAATTGAATAGGTGTTGTACTAATCCCTTGACCAAACGACACAGTTGCTTTACGAATTGGATCACTATTTAATGATTTTTCTGTCGGGAATAATCCTATTTCTTCTCCAGGAAGTTCAATGCCTGTTTTAGCACCAAATCCTGCATCATGTAATCCATCTACAATTTGTTTACTCGTCATCGTTTTTGAAATGGCGATCATCCCAACGTTAGAAGACGTTTGAATAACTTCTTTTAAATCGTAATCTCCAAGTGGTCTTCCGTCCCAGTTTTTAATATTGGAACCTTGAACATTTACATAACCAAGTCCATCGTATCCACGAAACTCAGGTGTAATGGTACCTTGTTCAAGCGCTTGTGCCATAAACGTGGGTTTAAATGTACTACCTGGCTCATAAACAAATGTCGCAACCGAATTATTCCATGTGTTTGATTTTGATTTTTGATACTTCGTAGGATCAAATGAAGGATAACTAGCCATTGCTAACACTTCTCCTGTATTTGGATCCATTACTACACCATGAATCGAATGAGGATTCATTTCTTTCATTGCTTTTTTCAACCGTTTTTCTAACACATATTGAATATAATTATCAATACTCAAATGCACGTCTTGTCCTTCTACTGGAGAAGAAATATTTTCAAGACCAATTGGAATTGTTTTACCATAGTTATCTGTTTCTGCTACCGTATAACCTGGAACACCTGCTAAATATGAATTCATTCCAACTTCTAATCCAGCACCTGCTTGGTTATTACTATTTACAAATCCAATAATACTACTTGCAAGCGCTCCGTTTGGATAAAAGCGTTTTGGAGATTGAGAAATTTGAATACCTCCAATATTTTTTTGCTTAATTTTATATGCTTTTTCAGGATCTACCTGTCTAGCAATAAGTGCCCATTTAGCAGGCTCGCTTTTATCTTTCGGGTTTTTACTTTGAATTTGTTTTAGCACATAACTATACTTTAAATCCAGTGTGTCAGCTAACATTTTTGCAATTTCTTTTTGTCTTTCTGGTGATGTAATAATGTTAGGGTAAACAGCAATATCTTGCGCCATCAAACTCATCGCTAGTATATTTCCGTTACGATCCACAATTTTCCCTCGTTCAGGTGTTTCAACAATTTCTTTTACTCGTTGCTGGGTTGCTTCTTTTTGTAGTTCACTGGCTTTAATCACTTGTAAATAAAAAAATCGCATTGCTACAAGGACAAACACAATGACTATCACCCGCGCAAGCCATACTAGCATTTTCCGTTCACTATTCACATGACCACCTCCAAATTATTCATTTATCAGTTGTTAAACATTTTACAAAAAACCTCTTCTTGACAAACGTTTTTTTCTAAAGTTTTTCTCACTAAATGTCGTTACATAAACTAAAGCACTCTACGTTTTTTCCAATAATTAGAAGGGAGACTAACCATGACACAAAAAGACGATAAACTTATCAAAACCAAACGTACACGAAAGAAAAAAAGAACAAAAACACAGGAAGAAAAACGCGCCAAACTTTTATCTAAAATTTTAGATAAGTGGGTATTTGTTCGTTTTAATTACGGAGATGAAGACTCTTACGTGTTTTTAAAGCACAAATTAACAGAAGGAGGTTCTATTTCAAAAATTGAACAAATTCTATTAAGCGGAGATTCTCTTCAAGATGGTGTGTATTTAGTTACTGATTATGACATCGATGTTATTTTTGATTTAAAAACAAGACAAGAAATGATTCAAATTTCCCTTAAAAAATTTGACAAAAAAACAGGTTTTGACGCAGAAGATGATATGGTAGAAAGTTTTGAAGAATTAAAAACAAAATTAATTGAAGCCAAATATTTGACAGAAACTGAATTTTTTTTATACTGCCAAAATGAAATCAAACCATCTGTTGAACTAGAAGAAATTCTACTATCATATGATAATTATAACGAAGACAAGGAGGTATAATATGATACAAACAGTAAAATACAAAAATGACGAAAATTTCGTCGAACTAACAGGTACGATTAAAAATTTACCTGATTATTGCAAATACATACCAAGACCATTGCTTGCTTTTGATCTTGTATCTTATCGAAAAGTTAAAAACGAAGGAGATGAGCCTTCATTTGATGAAAACCGCATCATCGTGTTTGATGACGAAGAATTTCACACTCGTTTTCAAAACGGTGAACGCATTCGAATTAAAGGTGAATTACAAAGCCGAAATTTCACGCGTGATACACACGAAATCGATGAGCTAATCGTGTTATCTATTAAAAACTACGTTGAAATTTTCGGGGAATTCCCAACAAAAACAGACCCAAAAGGAAAAATTCGCCAACCAATTGATTGGTCAAAATTGTTACAAATGGGACTTATTCCAGCTGTACCTGAAGATTCTATGTACTTAGCGGATGGAACAAAATCAAAATCAAAAGATGCGCCGTTTGTTTATCGTATTGATGAAAATGCTGAGGTGTATAAAGAAACTGAGCACGTAGCGTACGAAGTTGTTGTTAAAAAATTTGAAAAATTAGAAGAAGAACTAGATTTACTTGTAGGAGATAAAAATAAAATTGTCTTAACAGGAAAAGTAACAAAACAACCTTATTTTGATTACCTTGGTTCTGAAACTAAAATTCCATTTTGCAGTTTTAACATTTGCACGAAAAGTAAATTTTTCGAAGATCGCGTATTCTATAATAACGTTATCACTTGGTCTCATTTAGCAGAAGAAGCTTTTGAAAACATCCAACGCGAAAGTTTAATTAAAATTGTAGGAAGACTTCAAAGTCGTTCTTACCAAAAAGAATTAACAAGACGCTGGAAAACACCAAGTGGAAAAAGAAAGAAAAAAGTCATTACACTTGATTTAACAACACGTGAAGTTTCTGCATCTAAAATTTTAAAAGTAGAAAAAGTAGAAAAGAAAGAAAATAAAAAAGAAGAGAATTAAACCTCTTCTTTTTTTAGGTTTTTTATCTTTTTTATAAAACCATTATAATAGGAAGATTTACAGAACATACTAGAGTAATGGAGGAAAAAAAATGGAAAAATTAGTATTACCCCTTTTAATGTATAAAGAAAAAGGAAGTATTAAAAAAGGTACAAAACGCTCTCAATTGGTTGTCCCAACTTGGAACCATTTATATATTCGTCGCGGAAATAGTGTCATATTAGATCAATGGGTTGAAAAACATGTTGAAAAAATGGCAGATTTAACAGAAAACTGGATTCAACAGTACAACTGGGAAAAAACTGAAAACAAAAAAGTTATTGTTAATTGCCATGTGTATTGGAACGACGCGAAGAAAAAAGATTGTCATAATGTTTTAAAACTTCATATGGACGTGTTTAATGATCGCATTTATGATGACGATTGCAATGCGCTTCTTCGTATTATGGATTTTGATATTGACTTAGATGAACCAAGACTTGAATTTACATTTGAAGTAAAAGAACACTATGATCGAAAAGAAAGAAAAAAGGAATTAACCAAGATAAAAAAGCAAGCGGAAAAAGAAGCAAAGGCAAAAGAGACAACTTTAGAAAAAATAAACGAAAAAAAACTTTAAAAAATGAAATATTCCGTTAATATAGGATTGTTAGGAATGAAATGTTTTATTATCCTATAACGTAAAAAGGGGGGGAAACCATGGCGAAGAAAGAACTTTTTGATATTATTAGAGTCAATCTTGAGCGAAGAAAACCGAACGAAAAGTCTTTTGAACCGATATATGAAGAGAAAAAACCGCGCAGCCGTTTAAACAGCTTAGAAGATTTTATTATCGGAGAGGAAGAAACGAAATATAAAGAGCGCGAACAAGACAAAAAGCCAGCATTTGATCCAAGTATTTTAGACGAAGAATTTGGAGAAGAAAAAGACAAACCAAATGTATTAAGTACGGTTAGTCGCGTTGATTTTGTTCAACTAGATCAAAAACCAGTTAAAACACAAATAAAAGAACTAAAAAGAGAGTATTTAAATTTATTAGATGCTTTAGAAGATGCCAACAAACGCATCGATTCTTTGGAAAAAGGGTCAAGTAGTCGTTCTGTTGAACTTCATGAAGTAAAAAAAGAAACCATCCATTTGCAAGAAGCAATTCGTTTAATTACCAACATTTTACCTGATGGTTCTGCATTAAAAAAACAATTAGAAACAACGAACTGGAAGATTTCCGATGTTCAAAAAGAATTATTAGAACGTATTCAATTTGTTGTAGATCGTGTTAAAAATGTAGATGTATATGTGGAAAAGAAAATGGAAAGCGTTGCAGGGGAAAGCAAAATTTATAAAAAGAAATTGATTCAATATGAAGCGGAATTTTCAAAATTAGAAGATCGTTACAATGCTGCTGTTGATCATATTCAATCTATTGAACAACAATTAGGAGACGCACAGCACCAATTGCAGGTCATGACAGCAAAAGTTCAAGAATTACAAAAACAACAACATTCCGCTCCACAAACGGCTCAAACACACACATTTGAACCAATACATAAACGCACGTTCGAAGAACCAATTGCAGAACCCGTAGTGGAACCTGTTATTGAACCTGAATTAACATTTGAACCTGTTATTCAACCAACTATCGAACCTGAACCAACGTTCGAACCGATTGTTCCAATTATTGAAGAACCTGTTCAAGAAACACCAAAATTTGATCGTTTTGACCGTTTCGAAAAAACAACTGCAGAACCTGCCCCTGTTGCAGCTGCTCCTGTAGATGACGATGAAGAAGAGCCAGATGGACATATTTTATTAGAGATTGATCGCTATTTAGATACATTACCAGATTCTCATAAACTAGTTATTCAAATGATTGGAGAATACGGTGTTTCTCGTAACCAAGAATTACGTGAATTAATGGAGAAAGATCCTATTGGAAATCGTGAATTTTTCAAAGGAAATAAATTTAGTTATCAAGATATGTCTGCAACGGTTAAAACACTTCGTGACGGCGGATTCTTAGATGCTGAAAAAGTTAAATTAGGTTCACGCGGAGGATACAACTTTACCGTGTATGAATTGACAACTTTAGGTAAAGCAATCTATAAATCTATTACACATAAAAAGCCTGTTGTTTCAGAGAAAAAGTTAATCACTAATCAACATGCAAGTTTAGAACATGGATTTTTAATCAAAGACTGTGCTCAAATTTTCGCGGAAATGGGTTATACCGTTTTCACTGAACGAAAAGATGTAAGTGTTAAACTTCCTGATGGAAAACGAAAAGATTTTGATTTCATCATGGAAAAAGACGGAAATCGCTCATACATTGAAGTAGAGCGAGGAACGCACACAGATGACGATTTCTTTGATGCTTTGGATAAAATGTATCAAATTACCAATGAATTTTTCTTTATTGCTCCAAATGAAGAGAAATTATTCGGTAAAACAAAAGTCCAAGTATTTAAATGGATCAAAGAACGTCTTGGTGGAATGGATAAAGCAAAAGGGAAGTTAACGGTGAACTTTGCTACATTTGAAAAAGTAAAGAAAAAATTACCAAACCCTTGGGAAACCATCAAACTATAAAAAGCGACGTATATGCGTCGCTTTTTATTTTGCGGACTTGTTATTTTTTCTTCTTTCACCTATGATAGAAGAAAAAAAGGAGATTTCATATGAAAAAACTAAACATCGTACTTGCAGGACCACGAGGTAAAATGGGAAGTGAAGCTATTAAAATGATTGAACAAGAATCTTCTTTTCAGTTGGTCGCCTATATTGATCGAATACCTAATTACGCTTCATCTTTTCCTACTTATACATCTATTAACGAATGTTTTGAAAACGAAAAAATTGATATTTTTCTTGATTTAACGAACCCAGAGACAGCCAAAAAACATGTACAAATCGCACTTGAATATGCGGTTCCTTCTGTTATCGGCACAACGGGATTTTCTCATGAAGAACTTAGGGATTTAACATCCCTTTCAAAGAAAAAACAAGTAGGCATTATTATTGCACCAAATTTTTCGATCGGCGCTATATTAATGATGAAATTTTCAGAAATGGCGTCAACCTATTTTGATGACGCAGAAATTGTTGAACTTCATCATCCAAATAAACTTGATTCTCCTTCAGGAACATCGTTAAAAACAGCTCAAATGATGAAAAAAAATATGAACAAAAAGCAAGAAGAACCCCATCAAGCAAGAGGTCTTGTGGTTGACGGGGTACCTATCCACAGCGTTCGATTACCAGGTCTTCTAGCTCATCAAGAAGTTCTTTTTGGAAAAGAAGGAGAAGGGCTTTCCATTCGACATGATACATTTGATCGAAAATCCTTTATGCCTGGTATAAAACTAGCACTGAAACAAGTAATTCATTTGCATGAACTCATTTATGGATTGGAACACTTCATTAACTAAAAACGACGCATATGCGTCGTTTTTTTTACCATTTTTTTTCTTCTAAATCTTTTTTCATTTGCTCTCTTGTGATACCTTTTTTAGCCACTAATTTTAACTTCATTTCTTCAAGAGCATTTTCAATGGCATAAATACTTCGATACAACCATTTTCGATTGGATAAAAACATTTCATAATCATCTTCATCTGCATAACGACAAGCTTCTTGTACCAATTGTTCACACCCTCCGTCTCTTGTTGAACGATTAAAAGGAAGTAATGCAACACCATTTTTTAAAAAAGCTACAAAGTACCCGATAATTTCAATCGTTTCATGTTCATTAATAAAAAATTCATCATATTGATGTACAGGAAAATAATATGAATCATGACCTAATACTTCACACAACCCACTTTCTGACCAATCCCCTAATTCATCTAGTTGTTCCTTCAATTCTTCTAATGTTACATCATACGCATTTTCTTTTTTCATCATTTATCCACCTTTTTTTCTTTATTATACTACACCTTCTAAAAAAGCAGACTTTAAAATAGATAATTTTTACCAAAATTTCTAACATTTACTTGACGGAATGACCTTTTAGAGGTACATTTCGAAACGAGGTGAGGTGGTTATATGCATAAACGTTTAAAGTTACAAAAAGTTATGATTTTAGTCTTAGCCGTCGTTATTTCTGTCTTGTTTTTTGGAACCATGTTAGGACGAAATAAAACAGTTGAGATTGTAGTAGTAAAAAAAGATGAGCTTGATATTAGTAAAAAATTAGATGCCAAAACAATTTCAGAGTATTTTGAAGTAAAGAAAATTTTAGAATCTGAATACAAAGAATTAAACGGTTCTGTTTACACGTCATTAAGTGATTTAGAGGGCAAACGTTTACAAGTTAAAATTAACAAAGGTGCTCCTGTATTAAAATCACTTGCAAGTTCACAAGACACTTCTGGTGAATTCGCTACAACAATGGCGAGCGATCACACAGTATTTAAATTAGCAGAAGCAATTGGTTTGCTTCCACCAGGAGCAGTTGCAGGAGATCGTATCAATGTTGCATTAACAGTTGAAGTAGATGATAAAGAAACAGGAGAAAAAGAAACAATTACTGGCGTTATTTTAGAAAATGTACAAATTTATGATATCAAGAAAAATGATGTTTACTTGAAAGTTTCAGAACAAGATCATTTATTACTTGCTACATCAGCAAAATTAGGTCAATTTGTTTTACAATTACCTGGTAAAAAAGAAGTTCAATCTTGTAGCGTAGCAGAACAAGACGTAGCAGAAAGAGTAGATAAAGAAATCAAAGCGTTAAAGAAAAAACATCCAAAGAAAAATTATGACAGAGACGCAATGATTAAAGAAGAAATGAATTATGTTGATTGTACAAAAGATAATGATAAAGCAACAACAATTTCTTCCAATGAAATTATTAATTTAGTTAAATCTCAAAATCTAGATTCAACTACTGATACATCAGACGCTTTTTCAAATGATTCTTCTGATGAAAATGCAACTGAGTAAAACTATAAACAAAAAGAAGGGAGTGTAATTCGTGAGTAAAATCAAATTATATATTGTTGATATTGAAGAAATTACAATTAATCGATTAGAAGAATTGTTTTACAGTAATCCACAACTTGGTATTCAAGTTGTGGGTTATGCACATAACTACATAAGTTGTATTAACGATATTGAACGAGTAAAAAGCGCTGATTGCTTATTAGTGTCAGCATATTTACCTGATCAAATGGGCATTGATTTAATTGCTCAAATCAGAAAAGTGAATCCTCAAGCAAAAATCATCATTATGATTACAAAGCAAACGAGAAACTTAGCTGAAGTATCAAAATCAAAAGGAGCAGACGATGTCATCCAAAAACCATTTAAAGCAAAAGCGTTAATTGACAAAGTAGAAGAGTTAGTAGAAAGAGAATTTGGAAATGAAGAAGAAGAACACAATCCATTTGGCGATGTACCAAGTGTAACTGGAGATTCTTCTCCTTATCCGTCTTCTTTTGATTCAACCGATCAATCCAATGGAGGAGGGCTTTCCTTCCAACCTGAAACAAGTGCTCCTGTTTATAAACCAGATCATCAGCAAGAGCAATCGTCTCAAAAAAGAAGATCTATGTTTGATGAATATGCAGATAATCCGATGTCTTCATCTGCGTATTTGAAAAAGCAAAATAGCGGAGAAGGTGATAAACCAAATGTAGTTGCTGTATTTGCTTCCACGAGTAGCGCTGGAAAAACGACATTGCTTACCAATGTGGCAACCGCTATTCAAAAAAATTCAGAGTACAATCCAAAGATTTGCATCTTAGATTTTAATTTATTGTTTCCAAGTATTTTATATAAATTTCATCAAGATGATTTAATTATGTGTCGTAAAAATATTTATGATGTTGTAGAAGATATTAATAGTTTAGATGAAACCTTAATTCGACAAGCTATGGTTAGTCATGAACCAACAGGTATTCAAATTTTAGAAACGCCAAGTGACGTAATCAGAGATTTCAGTCGCGTTAATGCGGATTCAATCGAACATTTAATTTCTTATTTAAGAGGAATGTTTGATTTAATCTTAATTGATACATCAAGCAATGTTCGTGATGATGCAACTATTTTCCCGCTTACTGTTGCAGACAAAGGTATTATTGTATTGGAACCAGATTTAGCAAGTTTATTACATACGCGTAAATTTATTACGATGATGAAAATTTTTGAAAATAACTTACCTGATCCAATTACACCGAAATTAAACTTTGTACTAAACAAAGAAAACAATAAAACGGGTATTCACGTTGAAACAATCAAAAAAACATTATTTAACACAGATATTAAAATTCAAATCCCTGAAGATCCCAACATTACTCATTTAGGAAACAATGGTCAATTCGTAATCAATTCAAACTCTATGTCTAGTAAACAAATTACAGAATTGGCGAAAATGGTCTATCCGTTTGAAAAAGAACTTTACTTATCTAGTAAAAAGAAACCTCAAAACGGATTGCTCAACAATTTATTCAAGAAAAAATAATAAGGAGGTGTGTGTATGGCTAATTTCTTTGATGAAGTATCTGGCAATAAGTCGTTGCCCAGTAAAGAAGTAAAAGAAGTCTCTGTTCCAAAACCTTTTTCTTCTGGTTCAAGCGAATTCTTTGATGCAGGAGCTATTAAAAAAGAAGAAGAAGCATTGAATAAACAACGAAATGCCGAAAAAGAAGAATTGCGTGGAACCATTTCCACGCAATTAGCTGTAAAAACAAAAGATATGAACCTTTTTGGTAACAACAATCCAAAAGCAATTCAAACGCTTCGAAAATGGATTTCTGATATTATTAACGCGTCAGGAACCAATCTTCCAAACTATGAAAAACAAGAATTAATCGACGATATGGTATTAGAAATTACATCACTTGGAAAAATCCATCATTTAATGGATGATCCTAGTGTATCTGAGGTTATGATTAATGCAATTGATGAAGTATGGGTGGAGAAATCAGGGAAGCTTCAATTAACCGATGTTAAGTTTCGTGATCAAGAAGAAGCCATGAGCTTAGCTCGTAAAATTGTAGGAAACGTTGGACGTCGTATTGATAACAGTAATCCAATTGTTGATGCTCGTCTTCCTGATGGCTCTCGTGTGCATATTGTTATTCCACCAATTGCTATGAAAGGTGTTACCATTACGATTCGTAAGTTTTTCCAAGAAAAATTAGGAATACATAATTTAATTCAATTTGGAACCATTTCTGAAAAAGGTGCTCGTTTTCTGGAAGCTGCGGTTAAATCCCGTGCTAACATTATCGTTTCAGGTGGTACAGGTTCTGGTAAAACAACCACACTCAATATCATGAGTAACTTCGTTCCAAATGACGAACGTATTATTACGATTGAAGATTCAGCCGAACTTCAATTATTAAATGATCATGTTGTTCAATTAGAAGCTCGTCCTGCAAATGCAGAGGGATCAGGAGAAGTAACAATCCGTGATTTGATCAAAGCATCTCTTCGTATGCGTCCTGAACGTGTAATTGTTGGAGAAGTTCGTGACGGTAGTTGTTTTGATTTAATGCAAGCTTGTAACACAGGTCACGATGGATCTATGGGCACCGTCCACTCCAATAATCCTGAAGCTTGTATCGCTCGTATGGATAACTTAATCCTACAAGCAGGCTTAGATCTTCCAGCTAAATTTATCCGTCAATTAATTGCAGATGCAGTCGATATCATTGTACAAATCAGTCGTTTAAAAGACGGTAGTCGTAAAATTACACATATTACAGAAGTAGTTGGATATGATCCTACAACGGAAACAGTTATCACAAAAAACATTTTCGAATGGAAGATGGTTGGAATTAAAGATAAAAAATTATTAGGTGATTTTGTGTACACAGGTCACGTAATCGATGATATGTTAATGGAGAAATTCGAAAAACATAGTCAAGATTACTTTAAGTTAGTTGGAGATGATGACGATGTTTAATATTTTTGAACGCATTCAAGATGCTTTTCAACAAAATGCTGTATTTTTTATTGAATTAATTGTCATATCTACTCTTTTATTCATTTTAATTTATGAATATTTCACCATGAAAAACAATCAAGTAAACCGTCAAGTGAGTAGTCGAATCGGAAAACAAGATAAATTCAAAAAAATGAATGTCACAGAATTAATTATGGGTTTATTTGATCGAAATGAAGAAAAAATTACGATTTTATTAAAAAAAGCACATGTTTTGTTTACGGTTAAAGAATACATCACGATGATGGCGATTGGAACCATTGGAGGAGTTTTAGTAGGACTTATTGTTTCACCTTTAGGACCTCTTTTTCAAGCAGTTATGACCAGTTCCTCATTTACTGCTAAGGAAGTCGCAGCAAGGGTTATAACAGCCATTATATTTGGAAGTTTAGGTTCTCAAGCCCCAAGAATTTGGTTAGCAATTTTAATTCATAAACGAAAAAAATTACTAAACGAACAACTCCAAGATGCTCTTTTAAATATAGCTGATGCATTAAAATCAGGTCACGTTATCCAAGAAGCAATTCGTATTGTAGGAGAAGAAATGCCTTATCCAATTGGTCCTGAATTTCAAAAAGCGTATCGCGAAATGGAAACAGGATTAACGTTAGAAGCTTCTTTACGTGCACTGCGTGATCGAATTGATTTACTTGATTTTCGTATGGCTGTAAATGCAATTGAAATCCAATACGAAGTAGGGGGCAAATTAGAACCTTTGCTTCGGAATATGGTACGTATCATTACAGAACGCCAAGAACTCAAAAAAGAAATTGAAAAAACAATTGCTAGTAGTAAAGCTGTTGGTTATATTTTATTAGCATCTCCTTGGTTCTTTGTTGCTATGTTTAGCATGGTTAATAAAGCCACTTATATAAAAATGTTAACCAATCCTATCGGTATTTTAATGATTGTACTAGCCGCTGTTTGTTATGCTATTGCAGCTGCTTTAATTGTGTATATTATTAAAGATGTTTCAAAAGAATCTTAGAAAGGAGGGGACTATATGGATTTTTCAACAATTACTTTTGCAGGATGGCTTATTATTATTCTTTCAACTGTCTTTTTGTGGATGGTCGGAAATTATATTTTTCGACCACGTTCCCAAGTAATCAACGACCGCATCGCAAGTATGCAACTACACTCTGAAGGTACAGATGAAGAAAAATTAATGAAACAATCTCTTTTTAAACGTATTTATTATATGTTAGAACTTCGTACAACTTTATTTTTAGACAAACATGTAAAAAAAGGAAAGTTAGCACCGCTTAAAATAAAATTATTACAAGCAAATGATCACGTCACAGAACCTATGCAACACCGTGCAAAAATGATTATTTTCGCAATAGCAGGTTCGTTATTAGGGATTTTAACAAAAAACTTTACCCTTATTTTATTATTCACCGTTTTAGGCGCTTGGTATCCTGATAACAAATTAAAAGAAAAAATTAAAAAGCGTCAATTAAAAATAAAAAGTGAATTACCAGATTTTCTAGATTTGCTTGCAGCTACCGCTCCAAGCGCAAAAAATTTAGAAGATGCGATAAAAAAAGTATGCGAACGTTCTGAAGGAGAAGTAACTTTAGAATTTAAACGAACACTTGAAGAAGTAAATGCAGGACGTAAAATGAGAGATGCGTTAAACGATTTTTCCGTTCGTTGTGGTATTGAAGAAATTAATACCCTTGTATCACAAATTAATCAATCTGAAGTTTTTGGTACAGGAGTAGAAAAAACGTTGCAAGTGCAAGCAGAAAAAATTCGTAAGTTGAAAAAATTATTAGCTGAAATTAAAGCACGAAAAGCACAAGTAATGTTACTTTTACCATCACTTTTCTTATTAACTACCGCAATTATTATGATTGCTGGTCCATCATTAATTGACTTAGTATCTAATATGGGTAACTTTTAAAAAAAAAGAAAAAAAGCTTGTCTTTTTTTCTTTTTTCGTTATAGTCGTGATATAAACAAACAAAACAACAAATAAATACAACTAAGTTATAAAAAAAAGAAAGAAAAAAAAAGAAAAAAAACTTGATTATTTTGATTTTCGGTTTATAACTATTTACGAGAGGAGGGATGTAGTATGTTAACTTTATTAAACAATTTCATTCAAGAAGAAGAGGGAAGTGTTGTTGAGTACATCATCGTACTTGCTGTAATCGCAGTTATCGTTGCTTTAGCGTTTCCTAAATTACGTACAAATATCATGAACTGGTTCAATAACATGATGACTAAAGTTTCAGGCGGTATCAACGAAAACGTTGCTCCGTAACAATAAAAAAACACTTGAATTTAAAAAAATTCAAGTGTTTTTTTTACTTTTTCTTTTTTTTTGATTAATATGTTTTAAACAATAAAAGGGAGGCTTGGCATGGAACTTTATCTTCTTTATGCATTTTTAATATTAGCTTGTTCATTTGATTTGAAAACCTTTAAAATTCCTAATTTATTAGTATTACTTTTTATGATAACAGGACTTGTTTTTTCTTTTCTTGAAGGAGGATGGCATACACTCTTTTCTTCTCTTATATCTTTACTTATCACTTTCGCTATTTTTTTACCTATTTGGATTATACGAATTATGGGCGCAGGCGACATTAAATTATTAATGGGTATTTCTACATTTTTAGGTTGGCAAACTGCTTTTTCTATTTCTTATTTAGCGATCATTTTTGCAGGTCTTATTTTTTCATTCTTGATACGTCCTAAATATATTTATCAACTCTTTAATGATTTCTTTTTCTTGATTTTTTATAAAATTCCATTATCATCATATGGAAAAGAAAAAAAGTTACAATTTAGCATACCTATTTTTATTGCTTTCATTGTAATTTACCACGATTTACTACGCTTTTTGCAATAAAGGAGGGGGAAATATGAAAACGAACAAAAAAGTTAAAAAAAATAGAAAAAAAGGATCTTCCATTATCGAATTCCTTGTCGTTATACCTGTTTTTATGATGATGATTTGGGGAATAGTTCAAGTGATGTTATTTATTCTTGCAACAAATACCATCAACCAAGCTGCAATGGAGTCTGCTCGAATTGCTGCACAAAATATACGAGGATACGATGGATCACTGGATCAATTTGGTGGAAAGGAAGATCTTAAAAAAGTTTTAGTTGAAAAATCAACTACTGTTACAAAATTTAATAGTTTTATTTTATTAAATAAAACTGCACAAGGAGGAACAGCAACTGTACCTGTAGATGTATTAGCGACAAGACAAAAATGCATCGATTATATTAAAAGCAAACCTAATCGTTCTATTTGCGCTTGGACAGAAGATTCATCAGGCGATGGTCACAAACAAGTAGGTGTTTATATAGCTGCTAAGTTCCTAGTAACTGGTTCACTAATTCCTTTTGTAGAGGATGCTATACAATTGAAAGGATTTGGAATGGCTCAACTTGATCTTGCGAACCGTTTCCAATATATCGATAAATAAGGAGGGGATTGTTTATGAAAAAAACACGTAAAAAAGGTGCTGCTATTATCATTCTTTCTTTAGGTCTTTTAATCGGAACTATTCTCCTAGCTGCAAGTTTTATCGATATTTCTATTCAATTTGAAACCATCAATCGTATAATGTCAGCTACAGAAGAAACAGCTCGCGTCCGCGCACAAGCCGTTGACATTGCATTAAAAGAACAAGAAGGAATTGTAGAAGTGTTTCATGAGGAATATGGCATTGGCACAACGGATAATGTCGATCATAATAATATTGCAACAAAAGATGGTCATCATTCTATTTACCGTCCATCTGATACAGAATACAAAGAAAAAGTTCGATTTGCTAATAAATATGCTCGAAAAGCTGGACTCGAAATTTTAAAATCTGGACTTGGAAATAATGTTAATAACAGTAATAAATTAGTTGAAGCTGATCCATCTGATGCAAGTGTATTCGGAGATGGACAATACTTATGTATTGATGTTAAACCTATTCCTGATAAAGCAGGAGAGGTTATTCATTTTAGTTGCACAGCTTATTTAAATGGAACACCTCATAATTTTAAATACGATTACAAAGTTTCTGATACAGAAATTTTTAAATATGATAAGTTAAAAGTTAAAAATGCCGTATATGTAGGAGCTGTAATTGATTATCATTTATTTATTATGGATGGGTTGGAAAAAATGGGCTTTAAAGAACAAATACCTACTTTTACCCATCAAGAAGTTGCTTTCCCTCAAGTGGATGTTTGTACACGCGAAATTGATAGCAACTGTACAAGTAGTACGAAAAAATAAACGCAGAATATTCTGCGTTTATTTTTATCTTGAATTCCTTTTTCTTTTTTCTTATAATAAAAGATATCAAAAAGGAAGGCGATACATATGGAAATTCAAAATCGACCATTAAGCCAATTAGAACGTAGAAAATTACACCCAAACGAAGCAGACGTTGTCCGTGCATACGAACGTATCACAAAAAATACGTTTATGCGTTTTGAACTGGTTCTTCTTAAACGTTTAATTCGTATTGCAACCCCTGCTCAAATTATTGCGATTATCTACAAAATGCAAAAAAATTATGCAGAAAATTTTGTTGATTTTTTGTATGTTGTCAAACCAGTTGAACAAATTTTTAAAAATCGCCGTGGGGGGAAAAAATAACCATGTCTCAAGAAAAAAAACCATTTGATTTTTCTGCCGTTATTGCAGAAATGCAAAATTTAAACGAAAACCTTTGGGAAATTGATGGAAAAACACCAGAAGATGATTTATATGAAGGGTATCAAGTTGAAACTTGTCCTTATACCATTTGCGATGGATCTGGTTTTATCAAAAAAAAGCAAAACAATCGTGTGGTTACGACACACTGTCAATGTTACCAAGATGAAGTCTTAAAACGTAAATTAAAACAGTCAAAAATTGAACAAAAATATTGGGATGCCGATTTTGAATTAGAAGAAACAAAAATCACGTTACTTGTTCCCAAAAAACATCCAGAAGAGCGAAAATTTAAAGGAAAAAAACCTGCAAATCCAGCTCCTGAATTACCAACTGATTACATAAACCGTGTCTATGATTCTCGTGAAATTAAAAAAGGAACAGCTTATTTTGGCGAAGATTATACCAAAAAAACACTTCAGTTTTTAAACGAATCGCCTCGAAAAAAAGTGCAAAACTTATTATTAATCGGAGAACCAGGAAGAGGAAAAACCCATTTAGCTTGTTCATTTGGAAAAGAGTACTTAAAAGCAGGAAAAAGTGTTCATTTCACTACGATGATGAATTTGGTTAATGATGTGATGAATCCACATGTAAATATCCGATCCATTATGGAAAATACGGATTTACTCATTGTTGATGAAGTGGGATATGAGTACCAAACTGATACGATGTGGGCACTAAAACAAATTAAAGAAATGTTCCGCATTCGTTACAATCGTCATCTTCCAATTATTTGTACAACAAACTTTTATCCAAATGAATTAAACGAACTATATGATGCTTCTTTGATGAGTATGTTTAACGGTACATTTTTCTTTGTATTAACCGAACGATCTAATGACTACCGCTTAGAAGAAGCACACGATGCTTTAAATGATTTTACTTTTATAGACGAGGAGTAATCAAACATGACACAAACAACTGCTACACTTGATGAAATTACAAAAAAAGAAATGACCATCATTTCTTCTATTTTATATGATAAAGAAACAGGTGACTATGCGCGTTACACGAAAATCCCTGATGAAATTTTCAATGATAAATTAACAAAACATGTTCTTACATCTTTTAATGCTCTTTCAGAATCTGGAATTGAACCTACATATAGCATTTTACTTGATCAATTAGCTCCTCGAGGAGGAAAATCAAAACAACAGTTCGATATGCTCTTAAAGCAACTAAAAATCGATTTTCCGCCTGAAGGGAAAGAAGCAGTTCAAGTTCACTTACAAACAATTAAAAAATCATATAAATTGGAACAATATGAGGGTATCTTCGAACGTGCCATGAATATTATTTCCAAACAAAAACAAACACCTTTAGCAATCGATCTTTCTCAAGTGGAACGTTACATTGAAAAATCATTGTATGATTTAGAAGATCAAATCGGAGAAGAAGAAGCAAAAACGATGAACTTAAAAGAAGGATACGAATACCTTCTTCAAAAAATGAAAGAAGCCATGACTGCTAAAGAAGAAGAAAGTGTTACAAGTGGTTATCCAGAACTTGATTCTGTACTAAGTGGAGGTTTCAAGAAAGGCACATTCAGTATGATAGCAGCTCGTCCAGGAATGGGAAAAACGGTCATTATGTTAAACATGGCAATTGAAGCCGCTAAACAAGGAAAACGTGTGTTATTTTTATCTCTTGAGATGAACCTTCTTCAATGTTTCCAACGTATTTTATCAAAACTTGCAGATATTTCAGGTAAAAAGATTCAACAACCAAAATTCATGAACTCGGAAGATTGGACAAAACTTGAAAAAGCAGGAAAAGATATTGAAGATCTTTACGAAGAAACATTTTGGATTGAAGAAATCGTTAACTTAACTGTTCCTCAAATGGAAAAGAAAGTGAAATTGTATAAAAAGAAATACAATGTTGACATTGTTTATGTCGATTACGCGCAAATCATGTTAACAAAAGAAGGAAAAGAGCCAAATGAACAAAGCGATTTCGCTCAAATTTCAGGTGCTCTTCGCCGTGCTTCTAAATCACAAAACGTAGCGATTGTTGTTGGTTCTCAGTTAAACCGTAAAGTAGAAGAGCGTCCAAACAAACGTCCAATGATGAGTGATATTCGTAACTCAGGTGCCTTTGAGCAAGACGCTGGGGTAATCATCGGTTTATACCGAGATGCCGTTTATAATGAAGAAACCGATACACCAAACGTTCTTGAAATGATTTTTGTTAAAAACCGTTTTGGTAAAGCAAATGGTATTTTAAAATTTGATTATGATTTAGATAAACAAAGTATTTATTCACAAGCAGCAGGTAATTTTGAATCAACAGAATAACAAAACAAAAAGACGTCTAATTAGACGTCTTTTTGTTTCATTGCTTGTAATTGTTTTTGATATAACTGTTTGTATTTTCCTTCTTGCTTAAGCAATTCTTCATGGGAACCCATTTCTTTTATTTTTCCTTCTTCTATCACCAAAATTTTATCTGCGCGCACAACTGTTGCAAGTCGATGCGCAATAATGAATGTCGTTTTGTTTTCACTTAATTTTTCAAGCGCTTTGGTTACGTATTCTTCTGATTCTGAGTCCAGCGCGCTCGTTGCTTCATCTAAAATTAAAATCCTAGGATCAATTAAAATGGCACGAGCTATCGCAATTCGTTGTTTTTGACCTCCAGATAATCGAATCCCTCTCTCTCCAATGATCGTTTCATATCCTTTAGGCATATCCATAATAAAATCATGCGCATACGCGGCTCGACAAGCTTTTTCCACTTCTTCTTTACTTGCATCAGGTTTTCCGTATCGCACATTTTCAAAAATCGTTCCTGCAAACAAAATGTTATCTTGCATCACAAAGGCAATGGATTTTCTCAGTTGCTCTAAAGATAATGTTTTAATATCATGCCCATCTACTAGCACTTTCCCTTTCTCAGGATCATAAAAGCGAGGAATCAGATGAACTAATGAGCTTTTCCCTCCTCCGCTTGGACCAACTAACGCAATTTTTTCTCCTGCATTTACATGAAACGACACATTATGTAACACATGATTAATTTGTACTTCTTCTTTTTTGTTTTCTCGAATCGTTTTAGGAGGTAAGAGATAAATCTTTTTTTCCTCTATTTTCCCTTTATCATCCTTTTCTATTTCCGTTTCGTACGAAAATGATACATCTTTAAAAGCTATTTCTCCTTTTATCTTTGAAAGAATTGTAGGATTTTGTGATTCTTTAATTTTTGATTGTCGATCCAACATCTCATAAATACTTTCTAAACTCGCAATGGAATTTTGAATGGTTGTATTAGCTGTTGATAACGTTTTAACAGGACCATATAATTGCCCTAAATACGCCTGAAAAGCAAGTAATTCTCCGAGCGTCATTTCCCCACTTAATACCATCTTTCCGCCAAAAAACCAAATAATCAAATTACCTATATTACTAAATGTCAGACTAAATGATGAAACCATATTCGATAATTGAAATGATGTAATGGATTTGTGGTAATAATCTTCCGATTCTTTTTGATACACACTTAATTCATTTTTCTCTTGAACAAACGATTGAATGATTTTAATAGAACCTATTTTTTCTGTCACAATACCCGATAGCACTCTTGATTGTCGATGATACGAGCGAAATGCTTTTCTCATACGTGCATTTGTATTTACAAACACCAAGTAGTAACAAGGAAGAACAATAAAAGCAAAAAGAGCCAATTCCCAATTCATCCAAAGCAGTAAAAAAATCATTGTAACACCTAACGTAATTTCAATAATTAATAACACAATTCCATTATCCATTAGTCGTTGCGCTGCGTTTACATCGTACATAATCTTCCCTGTGATAGCTCCTACTTTTCGATTATCAAAGTATTCAATCGACATACGTTGAATATGATAAAATAATTTTTCTCGCATTTCTTTAACCATTTTTGCGCCAATAACCGCATTATACCTTGCTTTAATAAATCCAACTGCCGTCGAAAAGAGATAAACACCTAGCAGTAATAAAAGAACATTTTCTAAACTCCAGTGACTATTTTTTTTCACAAATACATCATCTACTAAAATTTTTGTAAGCATTGGCATTACTAATGGTCCTACATACGTTAGTATTCCTAAAAATAACAGTATGATCATTTGCTTTTTAAACGGCTTCATAAAACGTAGAAGTAATTTCATAATTCCCCTCCTTTTTTTCATTATACGTTTTTTTAACAAAAAGGAAATAATCAAAGAAAAGGTAATTGTTCTTTTTTCTTATTTTTGCTACACTAAAAACAAGAAAAAACAGATAAGGAGATGAAAAATATGCCCACTCTTATTTCAGAAAACGGTCAATCAACAACCGTTATTTCAGAAAAAGAACTAGAACAATTATTCAAACAAGAACGAGTGTTTAAAATAGAAGGATTAAAAAACTTTTATAAACTTGTTTCAAAAGAACAAAAAAAAATAATTGAAGACAAACGCAAAGAAAAACGTAAAGAGAAACTTTGGGATCAGTACTTAAAACAAGTAACAAAGAAAAAAATGGCTAACCCTTCTTCTTTGCCTTTAGTTCAGCAAAAAAATCATTTTGAATTTATGGACGAAAATGTATTTAAAAATATCAATCACACAAACATTTATGACGTGTGGTGCGATGGTTCTATTCACCCTTATACAAAAAAAGCTTCTATCAGCGGTATTATTAAAACACCAAAAGGTGAAGTTTTGTATCATTACGCAAAAGAAGTTCCGTATCACCCCACGATTTTATACATTGAATATTTAGCTCTACATACGATGTTAACCAATATATCTAAACTTCACTTAAAAAATGTCAACATTCATATGGATAATTTAAATTTAATCGATTGGATTGAAGGAAAACCGTCTAAATACGGACGATTAAGTCGTACCCGAAAAGATATTCGCCAAATCCATGAATCTACTCTTGAAAAATTAAATAAATTACGTTATTTTATCATGACTTGGGTACCTCGAGAAAAAAACCAAGAAGCGGATCTTTTAGCAAAAAAAATATACATTCAAGCTTGAATGTATATTTTTTTTGTAAAAATTTCATAATAGAGGGGAAGGCAAATTGTGGTTTGAATTCTTTTTTGATATAATAATTTTTACGACGAAAGGGTGAGAAAATGGAAATTTCTATGACAAAAACCGAATCAGAAGTACAAGTCTTATTCAACGGAGAATTATTAATTGTTGATTTTCCTTTTGATTACAGCATTATTAATAAAATACGAGAAGTAGATGGTGCTGTTTGGAACGAAGTTATTACGAAAAAATGGACAGTCCCTCGAAAAAACTACAAAAATTTAGTCAAAGCATTTGAAGGCTTGGGCGGACGTGTTTCATGGAAAACGCCCGATGAATTAAAACGTGACGCAAGTGAACTTTCCATTCATGAAGAATCATTAGAGGATGTATTAAATCGCATTCCTAAAAAAATTGATACAAGCTATTTAAAAATCGAACCCTATGATTTCCAAAAAGTAGCCGTTGGTTGGGCAGTCACACCAAAAGGAAAAAAAGGAAATATCCAAGGCGGACTACTCGCCGATTTGATGGGGTTAGGAAAAACCCTTGAAGCCTTAGCCATTACAGGGTACTTAAAAAAACAAGGGAAAATTAAAAACTGTTTGGTTATTTGTCCTGCTACTTTAAAGTTTCAGTGGGGACAAGAAATTGAAAAATTCACCAACGAAAACTATGTAGTTATCGACGGAGGAAAAGGGGCAAAAGCACGTGAAAAACGCGTTTCCCAATACAAACGTGCCAAAGACGAAAATTTGTTTTATACCATTGTCAATTATGAATTATTATTTCAACGCGAACGTCTTCGAACAGAAGAAGTTGGAAAAGGAAAACAAAAAAAGAAAAAAACCATTTATGGAGATTACATTGATTTAAATTGCCTTTTAGAAAATGATTACGATATGATTGTTATCGACGAAGCGCATCGAATGAAAAACCCTGATACAGAAACCGCTGGCGCTATTCGTAAAATTCAACCAGATTATCGTTTACTGATGACAGGCACACCTATTGAAAAAGATTTACAAAATATTTTTCAATTGATTGATTATTTATCACCGAATGTTTTTGCAAGTGAAGATAAAGATTTTGATGAACGACGTAAAGTTTTCGAAGATCGTTTTTTAATCACTGGACTGAATCCTTACAAATTAAAATGGGGGACAAAAGAAAAAATTATCACAGGTGTTAAAAATGTTGGACTATTAAAGAAAAGTATTGCGCCTTACATCTTACGACGAACGACAGAAGACGTAAGTGACGAACTTCCTGATGTAACAGAAAATATCGTGACAGTTGGTTGGGAAGATGATCAACGAAAGTTGTATGAAAAAATTCAAGCACAACTTCTAGAAGCAAAAGACAAAGAAGCAAAAGCCAAAACAGAAGAAGAAATTGAAAAACATAAAAATGAATCCAATGCGATGTTGATGTACATGCTTGAAGTCTGTAACACGCCTGAACTATTGGTTCAAAGTGATTCGATTTTGGCGAAAAAAATCTTAGGAAAAAAACTAAGTTACAGCAATCCGCCTAAACTAAAACGATTTGTCGAAATGGTGGAAGAAATTGCAGTAACCAATAACGAAAAAGTCGTTATTTTCTCGAAATTCGAGCGCATGACACAAATTCTTCACCGAGAACTACAAAAGTTATCACAAGATGCAGCGAAAAAAGATCGTTCCGCAGGATTTAATATTTCAATGTACACAGGCGGTATTGCTAAAGGATGCATGTGGAAAGATGATTTAGATAAAAAAGGCGAATCATCTAGTGGACTTGAATGCAATAAGTGTCCATTTAATCAACAGTGTAATTCACGTACGAAAAACGCTTGGTACTTCCAAAACGATCCGAATACACGCGTTATAATCGCTACTGACGCAGGTAACTACGGCGTTACGCCCTTATTAGTTGGCGCCGTCTAAACGCTTTAGATTGCTGGAACATCGTAAAACATTGTGTACCACAACGTAGTTGGAAACGACAAGCGTGATGGTTTGAAAAACACAATGATGAAACGAAATAACTTTCGTTGAAATCGACAATCAGCAGCAAAATCTTAAATTATTTTTTAATTTAGGAGATGTTCAGAGACTGCAATAAGCGGTGTTTATTTAAACACATGGTACAGTCCGACCTCATATGAAAGTATGAGAGATAGGCAGAAATGACCTATCCGCGTAATGAAAATGATTACGTAGTAACAATAAATAGATGCAACTTACAAACAGGGAAACATCTGATAAAATAGTTTGTCAGTATGCCACGAATTGCGGGGAATTTCTAAAACTTGTACTACCAACTTATCCTGGTGACAGAGGTAAGGGCGCTTCTAATCAAAGCGATATGGTAAAAAAGTACAAGATATCACAATGGACAATCCGCAGCGATGCATCTTTGGTGACAAAGATGAGCGTTCAACGACTATCAAACGGATCTTATTATATTGCAATTGGAAGTAAATGTATGATAAGATGCTAGTAGAGGTTTATAAAAGTAATTTTATAAATCGGCGTGGCACTGTAAACGAGGTGAAAATTATGCCAATAACCAAAGAATGGTTAGAAAAACAACACATTGAATATGGGTTAAACTTTAAAGAAATTGCTAAAAAAGCAGGCAAAGCAGAAGGCACAATTCATCGTTGGGCTAAAATACATGGTATTAAAAATCAAACACCCACTAATCGAATAAAAAAATATTCTTATAATGAAAATTATTTTGAAAAAATCGATTCTGAAGAAAAAGCCTATTTTTTAGGTTGGATAATGGCTGATGGATATATTTCTAGCACCTATGGAAAAAACGGTTCTTTAAAACAACACAAACTTAGAATTGTTTTAAAGAGCGCCGATAGAGAACTTTTAGAAAAATTCAACAAGGCGCTTAATGGAAACCTTCCAATCACTGACTTTATCCAAAAAACTTTTGGCGGAGAATACCCCGCTTCACGAATAGATGTAAATTGTACAAAGCTTTGTAAAGATTTAATTCGATTAGGCGTAATACCAGGAAAAAGCAATAACGAATCTATGCCCAAACTTGCAAAAAAATTAACTCGACACTTTCTAAGAGGATTATTTGATGGAGACGGTTCCTTAAGTATTTCACAAGAAAAACACTGGACTTGGGCTCATTATACTCAAGCAGGAAGTGAAAAAATCTTATTACAGATCAAAAAGTTTTATGAAAATCAAGGAGTAGTATTCCCTAATGTTTTTATGATAGAATCAAAGGGAATAAACGTTCTTTTATGTAATAAAACCGAAGATGTAATAAAAATTATCGAATTAATGTACAAAGACTCAAATTTTTATTTAACCCGAAAGAAAGATAAGTGTTGGAATTTTCGTTTACAGAAGATATAGTCTGTCCTGGGAGTGAAATAACACTCCGTAATGCGACGAAAGTCCCAGAGTGTAGCAGAAATGACTGCACCCGTGTTTCAAACACGAGTAACAAACGCGAAACTATGATTTGCCCGACTCATACTCCATTTATGCTTAACATTTGGGCATTATGCCGTGAACTGCGGGAACCTCCTAAAGCTCGTACTACCAACTTATCCTGGCGACAGAGGTAAGGGCGTTGCTAACTACAACGATATGGTAAAAAGGTACAAGATATTACAATGGACAATCCGCAGGCAAGTATCTTTGGAAACAAAGATAAAGCTTCAACGACCATCAAACCCTCCTACGTCATTTGATAAGGAGATAGTAGATTGTTTTATTAGAGATAATAAAGCAAGGCACGGCACAAGAAAGACACAACCTTTCTTGATGATATGGTCTGATCATCTAGGGAAATCCTAGAGAGATAGGCAGAAATGACCTATCCCATGTTTATACATGAGTAACAATTTGCAAAGAAATGGACGTATTCGACGACTTGGTAGTAAACACAACAAAGTTCACATTTACAACTTGGTAACCGCAGGTGGAATTGATGAATCGAAATTCAATAAATTAATGAAACAAAAAGAGATCATTGATCAAGTTGTAGAAAAGAATGAAATGGAAGAAGAAGCAATTATTCGCGCTACACGTTCAATGGAGCAAGAATTAATTGCAGAGTTACAAAAATTGAAAAAGAAGTAGTCTAACGACTACTTCTTTTTTTTACATCTTTTTAAAATCCAGAGTACAATAAAAAAAAGAGAAGAAATGAGGGATAAAAATGGATCGAGAAAAATTGCTTCGTGAATGTGTGGTTCTTACTTGTTTTTTAGAAAACATTAATACCAATCACAAAGAGAGAATGGCAAAATTAATACAATCGTTAGATACGTATTCAGATGAGCGCTTACAGTATTATTACGATGTAAATTCTTACTCTAGAGAATTACGAATTGATCGAATTTTTAATGAAAGTAAAGAGGTGGATATTTAATGAACTGGACAAAACTAAGCGAGACACTTTCCATTATTGCTATATCTGTTATTTTGGTTTCTCTTGTTTATACATTTACAGCTTTTAACGTAACTGGATTTGTTGTTGCAGGCTTTGCAGCCATTTCATGGTATATCATTCAAATTGCAAGTAAATTATTTATTTCTACAGAAACTAAAAAATAAATAAAAGAGCAGTCATTCGACTGCTTCTTTTTTTGTTTTTCTATAAAATTTAATATAAAGTAAAATAAAAACAATTACATCAATAGGCGTTTTAAAAATATAATTTAAAAAACCAGGATCCACTTGCAGATCACATACACTTCCAAAAACACTTTCGTATTTACATGAAGTACTTGAAGGCGGAATCGTTGGAAAATAAAGATTAATTAATGTGTGACTAATGAATACAATGTACCAAAAAACAAAAAATAATTTCTTTTTTTCTCTTATTTTTTCATCTTTTCGTATTATTTCCATAAAAATGCAAGACATCATAATAGAACTTATCAAACTATAAACCAAATTAAATCTTCTCATTTTATACTTATTTTCTTCTTTTGATTCAATCACTTTTGCAATAGTATAATTTCTTTGTTTTAAGCGCTTCATTTCATTCCCTTTCCATAATTTTGTTTCAACCGCATACGAATAGTTTCCATCACGATCTAAATAACGCAAATAATCAGAATCGACAATAAACGAATAGGATGAAAAACTTATTTTTTCTTTAGTCATGACTAAATACGACTCTCTTTGTTTTGATATTTCCTTTGTGTATAAATATCCGACAATCAATATCGGTATGATAAAAAGAACCATATATACCTTCTTTTTTTTGTTCATTTCCCTCACCTCTTTCTTTCCTTTTAATCGATAAATGAACATTGTAAAGTCCTTTTTATTAAAATGATCAAAAAAACAGCCGAATGGCTGTTTTTTTCTACTTTTACAAAGGGGTTTTTACATAATTCTGGTATATAAAGGGGAAGAAAACTTTTTTTAAAAAGGAGTCATTTAATCTATGTCACGTTCTAATCCACATTCGTTTCCTTACATGCCAGGACTTGATGGATTGCGCGCATTAGCTGTATTATCTGTCATCGCCTATCATCTCAATCTACCTTTTACAACGGGAGGATTTCTTGGCGTTACTGTGTTTTTTGTATTATCAGGTTATTTAATTACAAGTCTTTTAGTTTGGGAATATGATACAACTGCTTCCATTGATCTAAAACATTTTTGGATTCGACGAGCAAAACGTTTACTTCCCGCTATGTTTTTGTTATTAGCAATTTTAAATCTTTTGATCCCTCTCATTCGACCTGAATTAATAACCACATTACGTAACGATAGCATTGCTGGTATTTTTTATTATAGTAACTGGCATTATATTTTCCAACATGTATCGTATTTTGAGTCATTTGGAACAACATCTTTATTAACCCATTTTTGGTCTCTTGCTATCGAAGAACAATTTTATATCGTTTGGGCAATTGTCTTTTTTCTTTGTTTTGTAACGTTTAAAAAACAAGAAAAAGTATTAAAATGGACAATGATTGCAACCGTTCTTTCTATTTTAGTAATGATTATTTTATATAAACCTTCTTTAGATCCTAGTCGCGTGTATTACGGGACAGACACTCGTTTATTTTCATTACTTATCGGTGCAAGTTTTGCTCTTATTTTACCAAGTCATCAACTTAGCCTCACTTCTGATAAAAAACGCAAATGGACATTTGAAATAATCGGGATTGCAGGACTTCTTGTTTACTTCATCATGATGGTTTCAACAAATCAATACCAACCTTTTATTTATCGCGGAGGCATGGTACTTGTTTCAATTACAACAGCTCTTTTAGTGTTATCGATTGCTTTACCATCTTCTACTTTGTTACATACTGCGTTATCTTTTCAACCACTTAAATGGATTGGGAAACGTTCGTACGGGATTTATTTATGGCACTATCCAGTTATTACTCTTTTTAATTCAAAAGTTAATACCGTTGAACCTCATTACTGGAAAGCACTTGGTGAATTTAGTTTAATTTTAGTTCTTGCTTCTTTATCTTATACATATGTAGAGCAACCCATTCGAAAAGGAGTATTTCCTTTTCCGAAAAAACAATCTTTTACAGCCATCGCAGCAGTTTGCGTGGCGTTAGTTGCAGTGAACATTTTTGTTTCTCCGCCAAAACAAACGGCAGAATTAGCAAAAAATCAAATTGTAACAAAAGAAGCACTTGCTGAAAGTAAACAAAAAGCAGTTCCTACAGAAGCCGATAGTAAAACACCTAGTATCACTGCCATTGGAGATTCTGTATTAATTAACCCTATTCCTTACTTAAAAGATCACTATCCCTCTATGGTTATTGATGCAAAAGTAGGACGTCAAATGTGGCACGTTAACGACATTGTCACACAGTTAAAAGAAAAAAAACAATTAGGCGATATCGTACTGATCGAACTTGGAACAAACGGTGCATTTTCTGAAAATAATTTAACAGATGCCTTGGATTCTATTGGAAAAAATCGAAAAGTATTTTTAGTGAATACACCTGTACCTAAACCATGGGGTCCTATTGTCAACAAAACCTTAAAAAACGTTGCAAAAAAATATAGCAATGTCTCTATTCTTGATTGGCAAACTAAAAGCGCAAATCACGCAGATTATTTTATTTCTGATGGTGTTCATTTAAAACCAAAAGGTGCAGAAGCATTTGCTAATATGATTGATCAAACAATTAAAAAAACCATGTCAACACACAACGTAAAAAAGTAGTCATTTGACTACTTTTTTATTAATTCTTTTAATTCTCTTTGTTGCCATCTCATATTTCTGGCGTAATTTTCATCATTTTTAGCAAGGGCATCAATTTGATGATCATCTAAAGCAATAAAATCAATCACTCGTTCAATTCCATCTTTTTTTAATCGTCTTGATAAAAATTCAAATGTTTCAATTGGGCATTCAAGATACTTTTCCATTTCTTCTTTTGTTCCTTGTTCTATTAACATCCGCAACAACTTATAGGTGTATCCCGTTTCATACTCTTTTAGTACAAATTTTAATTTATAAGGAGATACTTCTTTTAAGTATTTTTCTACTTTTTGTACAATTTGAGGTAAAGCTTCTTTTATTTTATCTGTCCACTTTCCTTTTAAATTTTCTTTTAACGGTCCGATCTGCATAAAATTAGCCACATCTAGTAATAAAAGATTGTTTTTCCTGAATATAAAAAGTCTTAATACATAATCTTCTACAAGGAATTGAATTTCGATTAAATTTTCTTCATCTTCACTTGTATTACACATCATCACTTTCACAGTTTCATCATGAATTTCATCCATCAAAAATGCCACTAATTTTTCATCATATGTCCATATTTCTCCGTTTATATCTACTATATATCTTCCTTTTTCTTTTCTTTCTGTTACGACAAGTTTTCGTTGGAAACTGCTATATTTCATATCTTCACTTTCTTGTTTTTCGGCTATTGCGTAGTCTTTCCATGTTTGTTTATTCACATTATCCCTCTTTTCCTTATTTAGTTTTATTATAAAAGAAAAAACAGTCCAATGACTGTTTTTTATAAAATAAATGATTTTGAGTTTTCTTCCAACTCTTCAGATACTTTATCTAATTCTTCAGCTAGCATATCTATTTTTTTCGTAATTTCTCCTTGTTCATTTGTATAATTTACTACTTTATCCATACTTTTTTCAATCGTAAACGAACTTTCTGTCAATTCTTTTACTGAACTTAATATGTTATCTGCTCCCGCAGATATTTCTTCTATAATGCTTGAAATTTCAAGCATCTCTTGTGTAAATAAACTTGTATCTTTTGTAACTTTATTAAATTGTTCTTTTGCATTTTTTGATAATTCTTCGTTTTTTTCCAACACCTGTTCAAATGTATAAAAAGAATCCGTCATTGTATCGACTTTGCTTTTCACTTCATTTACAATGTTTGTAATTTCTTTTGAGAACTTATCCGTTTGTATTGATAGTTTTCTAATTTCTTCAGCTACCACTACAAATCCTTTCCCATGTTCACCCGCACGCGCAGCTTCTATACTTGCATTTAACGACAATAAATTTGTTTGAGCAGATATTTCATTTATTCCCTTAATAAAATTATAAACGTTTTCCATATTTTCTTTAATTTTCTTCATATCTATAATTAATTCTATTGCATTTTCTTTCACTTTAGTAATGGATTGAGTTGATTCAATAGCAACATGATTTCCTTCCCATGCATTTTTTTCAATACGTTCAATATTCTTAGAAGCATTTCTTATAGAATCATTTGTTTCTTCCATACCCATTGTCATTTGTTCAATTGCCGAAGAAATTAATGCTGTGTTTTGGTGTTGATTTTGCACTTTTTTATAACTGTCGTTTGCCAGTTCTTTGACCCATTCAGATGTTTGTTGATTTTCTTTTGAATTTTTTAAGACGGATTCTACTACTTCCATTACTTTTTCACTCGTTTGATTATATATTTTCATATGCTTTAAATTATTTCCCATTTTCTCTAAAGAAGAATCAATTGTTTTAAATTCTTCTATATGAATAGGATTTTTTGGATAAGAAAATTCCCCCGTAAGATAACTTTTCACTCTGTTTAAAATGAACGTTACTTCTTTTCGAATAATTCTTCCTAGTAAAAAAATAAAAAAAGGCGGAATAACAATTAGCACAATACTAGATAAAATAATAATGACATTATTTTTAGATAAACTTTTAGATAAAATTTTGTTTTTCTTTTTCATTTTTTCGTTTAACTCATTTTCAACTTTATTGTTGATGTAACTAACGTTCCCTTGCACTTGCCCCATTTTTGTACCGATTATTCTTCTTTTAGTCATGGCGTCATACGTATCATTTTGAATGATATTGGTGTACATATCTTCATATTTTTTTTCAATATTTTCAATGTATAATAAATCACTTTTTAATGTTTTTTCCTTTTGAAAGTAAGGTTTTAATTTCTTTATTTCTTGTTTGACTTCTTTTAGATTCACTTCTACTCTTTCTACTCGTTCAGTCGAATTTCCAATAGAAACAATTTGATATAACGACTTTTCAATTTCGTTTAACGTATTAATTAGTTCGTTATATTTTTTTCCGACATTTTGTATTTTTTGAAGATGATCAATTTCATCCATTACTTTTTTATTGGACTGATAAATCATCCCTCCCGCACCACAACTGATTATCAATATGGTTAAAATAATAAACAATAGTCGATGTGCAATTTTCATATTAAAAACCAACATATTCACTTTCACCTCATCTTTTTTAGTAAAACGAAGGATGATATCATCCTTCGTTTTACTTATTTAGATATTTCACTAATTCTCTTACTCCATCGTATTCTTCGTTTTTTGCTTTTTCAAAGCCTTCCATTTTAAATGCATTGTAATTTAACGCTACACGTTTTTTATCTTTGTTTATCATAAAATCTTGAATTTTTTTCTTTACTTCTTTATCTAAATCTGAACGCAACATAATTGTTTGCCCTGGTATTTCTTCTGTTACACCTATTACTTTTGTTTTTTCTAATATATCAGGGTATTCTTTTTGCAATGATTGTCTTACTCCTTCAGCTACTGTGGCAAAATCAGCATTTCCTGTTAACACAGAAACAATCGCTTTATCATGACCTCCTGCTATTACAGGTGTAAAATATTCTTTCGGTTCATTTATACCATTTTTCTTTAATAGCCCTAATGGGAATAAATAACCAGAAGTAGAAGTTTCATCTGCATACGCCCATATCGCACCTTTTTGTTTTTTTAGATCTTCTAATGAATTAATAGAAGAATCGTTTTTTACAATAAATTCGGAATGGTAAGAACCTTTTCCATGAGTAGTGGCTTTTGCAATCGGCTCTACTTTTATTTCTTTTTCAATTTCAACTATTGGCAATGCACCATTAAAAGCAATATCTACTTTCCCTTCTTTTATTTTCTGACTTAAATCTTCATAACTCATGGCAATGAAAGGTTTTATATTTAATTCCGTTTCTTTACTTAATTCTTTTGTAAACTTTGTTAAATCTTTTAATGCTCTTTCTGGATCATCTGTCGAAGCAAAAAATCCAAAGGTCAATTCTTCTTTTTTTACTTCTTTTTCTTCTTTTTTCACTCCACACGCACTTAGTAATCCAAGTGCCGCTATAATCGAAAATGCTACGTATTTTTTGTTCAATTTTTTTCACCCCTATCTTTTTATAAAAAAACGCTTTCATTGTCAACTTTTTTTGCTCTTTTCTACGATCTATAAATTAGTTACAACTTTTTTATATCTTTAGGATTTTTACATTATATTTTAAAATATAATGTATCTATTTACACAGGGAGTGATTTTTATGATTCGTTTTGGCGTAATAGGAACCAACTGGATTACAGAAGAGTTTTTAAAAGGGGCAAATGAGAACGCTCATTTCACATTAACCGCTGTATATTCAAGAAAAGAAGAAACGGCAAAAGATTTTGCTGATAAACATGGCGCAAAGTATATTTTTACAAATCTACAGGATTTTGTATCATCAAAAGAATTTGACGCTGTTTATATTGCAAGTCCTAATTCTTTTCATGCTGATCAAGCTATTTTATTGATGCAAAATGGGAAACATGTTTTATGCGAAAAACCTTTCGCTTCCAACACAAGAGAAGTAACCAACATGATTAAAACGGCTAAACAGCACAATGTTTTGTTAATGGAGGCAATGAAAACAACTTTTCTTCCTAATTTTAAATCTATCCAAGAAAATATTCATAAAATAGGGAAAATACGTCGTTATGTGGCAAACTACTGTCAATATTCATCTCGTTATGATTCGTTTAAAAATGGTACCATTTTAAATGCGTTCAACCCTTCTTTTTCCAACGGTTCATTAATGGATATTGGCGTATATTGTGTTTACCCAATGGTTGTTTTATTTGGGAAACCACAAAGCATTCAAGCAAACGGTTTTCTTCTTTCTTCAGGTGTCGATGGACAAGGAAGCATTCTTGCAAATTACGGCGATTTTGAGGGAGTTATTAATCATTCTAAAATCACACATTCTTATTTACCTTCTGAAATTCAAGGAGAAAATGGAAGCATCATACTTGATCGTATTAGCCGAACAAGTAAAGTAGAAATTCGTTATCATGACGGTAAAGTTGAAGATATTTCAACAAATACACCTCAACATCCTATGTACTATGAAGTAGCGCATTTCATTGAATTAATTCAGCAAAACAAACTAGAATCTCCAGTTAATTCGTATGATCGTTCATTGGAGACGATAAATATACTCGAACAAGCACGTAAACAAATTGGTCTTATTTTTCCTGCAGATCACACTAAAAAGTAGTCGTAAGACTGCTTTTTTTGTGCTATACTAATAAAAATGTTTAAGGAGGAACAAGAAATGGAAAAAAAGGTAAGAGTACGTTATGCACCGAGTCCTACAGGCTTTTTACACATTGGCAATGCTAGAACTGCATTATTTAACTATCTTTTCGCACGACATCATGGTGGAGATTTTATTATTCGAATCGAAGATACCGATGTGAAACGAAATGTGCAAGGCGGAGAAAAAAGTCAATTAGATTATTTAAAATGGTTAGGTATTGATTGGGATGAAAGTATTGACGTAGGAGGTCCTTATGCACCTTACCGACAAATTGACAGGCTACCTATTTACAAAAAATATGCAGATCAATTAGTTGATAAAGGACTCGCTTATAGATGTTATTGCCAAGGAACTACTACTTCTTTAAAATATCCTGGAACTTGCAAACATTTAACGCCTGCTCAACAACAATCATTTGAAGATCAAGGAATCATGCCTGCTCTTCGTTTTTCGATTCCATCTAACCAAGAAATAACATTCGATGATATGGTAAAAGGTTCTATGTCGTTTCAATCAGATGATTTCGGCGATTTTATCATTATGAAACAAGATGGTATTCCAACTTATCAATTTGCTGTGGTTGTAGATGATCACGAAATGAACATTTCGCATGTTCTTCGCGGAGATGATCATTTATCTAATACACCTAAGCAAATTATGTTGTATCAGGCACTTAATTTTTCTGTTCCGACATTTGGTCATATGACACTTATTGTCAATGAGTCTGGAAAAAAATTAAGCAAACGTGATACAACTATTACACAGTATATCGAAGATTTTAAACAAAAAGGTTATACACCACAAGCACTGTTTAATTTTATTTCATTTCTAGGCTGGTCACCTGTTGGAACGCAAACACATTTTACAAAAGAAGAATTAATTCAACATTTTGATTCAACACGTTTGTCAAAAAGTCCCGCTTTTTTTGATCAAAAATTGTTAAAAAATTATAACAATCATTATTTAAAAGAAATGTCTGATAATGAGTTTGTCTCATTTGTTTTACCGTTTTTAGCAAACCATTCTATTGTTAAAAATCAATCAAAACAGTGGATCGAAGATTTTATTTTATTGTACAAAAAAGAGCTTTCTTCTGCTGAAGAAATTCGTGAAAAAGTATCTTTATTTACAACAGATAACACACTATCTGTTACACAACATCAAGCAATTTTATCACAAGATTATGTAACACCTATGTTAACTGTATTTAAAAATAGTCTTCAATCATTAGATTGGACAAAAGAAAATATCCAATCAGCGATTTCTCAAACAAAAACAGAAAGTAAACAAAAAGGTAAGCAACTGATGATGCCTATTCGTTTAGTAACAACTCATCAAAACAGCGGTCCTGACTTAGTTTCTACTCTTTTCTTACTTGGGAAAGAGAAAGTTATGAATAGAATCCAAGATTTTTTAACAAAAAAAGTAGTGTAAATTACACTACTTTTTCTTTTTTTTGTTATAATCTATTATGTAAATTAATCACAGGAAGGAATGACTGAGAATTATGAATTATTCTTATGCAATCAAAAAAGGAAACGTACCTAATCATTTACCTAACATGCATTATATGAAGAAAAGTATCACTATTTCGAATGTTATCGAATTATGTTCTTATTTTTCTTATACTTTCCCTTTATTGGAAAACGTGCGCATTCAAGCCAGTGCTTTAAACCGACGTATTCTTTTAAGTGCATTAGATCAAAATAAAGAAGAAATTGAAATTGAGATTTTCTATTGGAACTAAAAAAAAAGCAGCTTTTGCTGCTTTTTTTAAATTAATTTAAATAAGTGTTCGATAGCATATGCAACGCCTTCTTCATCGCGTGATTTTGTTACAAACGTTGCTTCTTTTTTAATATATTCTGGTGCGTTTTCCATAGCAACTGATACATCCGCTACATGAAATTGATCCAAATCATTTCCACCATCTCCAATTGCATAAATGGTTTCAAATTCTTGATTTATTAATTTTTCATATGTACGAAGCGCAAGCCCTTTTGCTGCACTTTTATCTGTAATTTCCATACAATAAGGATATGAAAAAAAGACATTAATGTTTTTATTTTTTTTCACAAGTTTTGCTATTTCTTGTAACTCTTCTGGTTCTCCGTGAGCGATGACTTTATAAAATACGATATTTTCTTTTTCACCAATTGACTTGTAATCAAGGAGTGCTCTTTCTAAGTCCAGCGCAAAGTCTGGTCGTAAATCATCTCGTTGGATATACACATCTTGATTTGTATAAACTTCTGTATAAATTTCAAATTCTTTTAATGTTTTCATTGACGTAAAATAATCTTCTTTTTTTAAAAACGTTTCATGTAACAATTTGTGTTCGTGAGAGTAAATTTTTGTTCCATTCATACAAATTAGCGGTGTTTTTAACGCTTCTAATTCAGGATACATCACAATTTCATTAAGATCTCTTCCTGAATTTAAGATCACTTCTACTCCATTTTCTTTTACTTTTTGGATCATTTCCAACCCTTTTTTTGACACTTCATGATCGCTTGTCAAAAGCGTTCCGTCTAAATCAATTGAAAGTATGTTCATCTCTTCCACTCCTTTTATTTTTTTACTATATAATTTTCAATTGCATAAGCAACACCATGTTCATTGTTTGAGAGCGTTTGGATATCCGCATGTTTTTTTATCTCATCTTCTGCATTTTCCATCACAATAGATGTTGTAGCAACAGAAAATTGAGGAAGATCATTTTCATTATCGCCTATGGCGTAAATTTTATCATATACTACTTTTTTTAATTTCGCATACATTAAAATGGCTTTTCCTTTTTCCGCTTCTCGACAATTGATTTCAAGATTATCTCGCTTTGTTGCCGTTACATTAATTTCTTTTTGTTTATGTAAAATTTCTTTGATTTCTTTTTTTGTTTCTTCCGTTAAAATGACAACAATTTTATAAAAAAGAATATTCTTTTTTTCAAGCAGTTCAAGATAATCGTATGCTTCAAACATTTTTTTAATTTTCCCTTCATTGTTTAACGATTTAATCGCTCCCCAATGATCAGGAAAAACTCCTACATTTGTATGAACAATCATTCCTACGTTCCATTTTTTTAATAAAAAAATTACTTGTTCATACACATGATGAGGTAAACTAATTTCCTTTAGTACCTCTTTTTTTTCTGAATAAAGAATGGTTCCATTCATGGCGAACAAAGGACAATTCAATGAAAAAACATCAGGTATTTTTTCGATTTGACGCATACTTCTCCCTGTGTTGATCACCACTTCTATTCCTTGTTTTTTTGCATGAAAAATAGCTCGTTTGTTTTCTTCTGATATTTCTTTTTTATCATTTAATAACGTGCCGTCCAAATCAATTGATAAACATTTCACTTTATCACCTCTTTTTTTTATTGCTAAAAAAATAACATTTGCCTTTTTTAAAAAAAATGAACCGATAAATCGGCTCATTTTTTTAACTCTTCTACTTGTTTGTTTAATTTCTCTGCTGTTTTTGCCACATGTTGAATAGAATGTTTTAATTCTTCCATTGAACTGGTTGACATCATGGCATTTTCAGCTATTGTTTCGGTTGCCCCAATCATCTTTTGGTGATTTTGTTCCATTTTACTCATTTTATGTTTTACATTTTCTCCTTCTTTTTGTGTATCTATCAATACTTTTTCCATTCCCGCAACAGAAGCTTCTACATGATCAAATTTTTCTTTTGTTTTTTTCACTGTTTCAAATTGAATATGAGATAATTCTTCAGTTTTTTTAATATTTTTCACTGTTTTTTCCACTTGCAATTCAATGGTTTTAACAGTACCTTCAATTTCTTGTGCTGCTAGTGCAGAAGCTTCTGATAATTTTTTCACTTCACCCGCTACAACAGCAAATCCTTTTCCTGCATCACCTGCACGAGCTGCTTCAATAGCGGCATTCAATGAAAGTAAATTGGTTTGAGAAGCGATGTTTTTAATCGTTACGGTAAATGAAATAATATTATTAATCTCTTTAGTTAATAACAATATATCTTCCACAACTTGCTTAGAAATAACGACACTTTCTCCTGCGTTTTGATCCAAAACATCGACGGTTTCTACTGTTTTTTTATTCGCTTTTTTTGCATTTTCAAGTTCATCTACAATATTTTTATTAAATTGTTCTAACTGTACTAAAACATCGACTAATTCATCTTTTAATTGTTTATTTTTATTAATTTCTTCTGCTTGCGCAACACAAGAATCTGCAATTTTACTCGTTTGTCTCGCTACTTCCGTTAACTGCGAATAAACTTCTTCATTCATTGACACTAACTCATCTGAAGTTTCTTTTATTTCGTTCACTACTTTTTGATCTACAGAAGGTTGGATAATCTCTTCCGTTATCGCACCTTGATTTTCTTCTATCTTTTTTTTCTTAAACATTTACGTTATTCGCCTCCCTCATTTACTGTTTAAACCTACAATAATTCTTTTCTTTTCGTCAAGTTTTTCTCTCTATTAAAAACGAGCTGAAAAAATTCAGCTCGTTTACTTTTTTACTGTTTCTCTATCACAATGAAACATGTAGAATCAGGAAGATCCACCACATGTCCTTTTTCGTTATATACATTTACTTTAGGTAAAAGATGTTCACTGTATCCTTCCTGTAAGTAATGTTGTAATGTTATAATCTTTGCTTTTTCTCCAAGCGTTTCTTGTAAAAATAGCTCGTAATTTGACGGAGTGAAATAACCAAATTGTTCATTAATTTCATGAACATACGATTCATCGCCCCATGTATATGTGTATAAAAATTCCATGCAATCATTAATTGGCATTACCACTTTGTTTTCTTCTATGATTTCATATTGAATATTTCTTCCTTTAAAATCATTTGCATAACGTTTTAAAAATGCCATTGCATTTTCATCTTTAAATTCAATGATTCGTTTTTCATCAGCAGGTTCGCTCATAATGCCATCTCGAATAATAATTCGACCTTTTTTCTTTAGCACTTTAAACGCACTTTTCAAAGCCGCTCTAATTGTATCATAATTGAATTTTTCTCCTTCATATGGAATATAGCTGAACAATTCATGAATAATGGATGAATAAATAATCGTATCAATGCTTTCTTTTTCAAAACGATCTTCTAGCGAAAGAGCGTCTCCTTCAATGACATTCCATTTACGGTTTTCTTTTTGTTTTTTCTTTTCCAATCCTTCAATGACATTTTTAGAAATATCAATTCCATACACTTCTTTATCAGGATATGTTTCTTCAATCATATCCAAAATAACACCACTACCTGGACCAATGTCTAACACTTTTTTTCCAACCGTTTGTTCAACAATGCCTCGTTTGAAATCTCCACTTCCATTCATATCTTTTAGATATTTTTCCTCGTTATGAAAACGATCATATTGATCACGTCTTAGTTCAAATAAATCAAATAATAAAACAACCGCTTGTTCATGCAACACGTTTGATTTTTCTGCTTCTACACAAAAATCAATGAGTTTTTCTCCTACCGTTGAAAAGCGAAAATCAAATGAAATTGTCGGTTTTTCCACGTTTAAAACAGGAGTTACATGATCACTTTGTTTGATGTTATCATTTAAAATATCTTCCATACTATGATCACGAAGATATTTTTCAATAATTCGTTTTTTAAAAAGATTAATTTTTTTCTCACCTTTATATTCATAATAAATTTGGCTCATGAATCCTTCCAGTGAAAGATGACGTGTTTGATGAACAGCATGTTTTGTTTGTCCATGAATAAGTAAAAAGATTTTAATAAATTCTTCAAGCGAAAATTCTTTTAACGCAGGTTCGATATACCATAATTGTTTATCAAAAAACAATCCTTCTAATATTTCTTCCACTTCATCGGTTACAATTTCCTTGTATTCTTTTTCAAAATTTTCTCCTTCTGAAATAGAAATTTGGCGTAAACGTTGTACACGTTCTTTTAAAGATGCACTTTTCACTTTTCCTTCTAATACTAAATCAATTACTTCATTTATAGACACACTTATTTGTTGCCACAATGTATCACTAACACCTCCAATGATGCATTGATTCAATACAAGTAATAATTCTTTTAATTCTTTTTTTGTTACTTTTCCGTTTGCAATTAACTCATTGACTAAACTATTTTCTTTCAGTGATACTTCCCCTCGTAAATATTGTCCCATTAATCCATGAGTAAAAATAAGCGTATAAACCACAATATCTTTTTTTCCTTCAGCCCAATAAATTTGCGCACTTCCTTCGTTATGAGCAAATAAACTAATGCCTTGTTCTTTCCACTTTCTTCTAACTGATGGCATCCCGCCTTTTGCAACCTCTGACCATTTTAGCACTTCTTCCACTACTTTTTTTGTTTTAGAAGAGCATTCAATACTTTCTAGTACACGAAGCGTGTTTTCTACATAGGTTAAAACATGATGCTGTTTAATATTTTCAAACGAAGCTACTTTTTCTAAGTTTACTTTGTTTTCTTTTGTTAACCATAAATGTTTTATCCATCTTTCTTTTTTTAAAGGTCTTAAATTCCCAGTTTTTACTTGTTCAATTAGTTGTAATGTATTCATCTTCTTCTCTCCCTTAGTTGTTTTTCCTTACTACCGCCCTATTATATCACTAATTAAAAAAAGTGTTCAAAAAAGAACACTTTTACTGATTTTGCATATCGTTAATTACGTTTGTAATTTGATCAATTGGTTGAGTAATGGAGAACTTATCCACAAATTCTTGATTCAGCTTTCCATCTTTAATAGCTGTTAGATACTGATCGATCCCTTTTTCTAATAGCTGATTCGCTGTTACGAGCTGTGTATGTAGTTCTTGTAATTGAGAAGGTGGTGTTAACGCATTAACCGTTTGAATTTCACTTTTCATTTCTTTTAATTTTTCTTCAAATTCAATACGCGCATTGGGATCTAGCACTGCTTGTTGTGCGATAAGTGGCACTTCATTTGAAAAAAGCGTTAACTTTGCTGCATATTTTACAATTTGAGGTAAATAAGTAGCTGCACTTTTCACATCTTGTGTGGCACCGCAAGCCCCCAAAACAAGGACAAACGCACCCATTAATATTCCGAATATTATTTTTTTCATTTCTTTCCCTCCTTATTTTTTTCTTTATTATATCCATTTTTTATATATTTGGGATATAATTAAAAAGATTTCATAACAAAGGAGAGAGTTCAGATGGAAAAAGAAAAGGTATTATTTAAAAACAAATGGGTATCTGTTATTAAAAAAGATTTTTATATTTTCGCACGTCATGATTGGTGCAATAGTTTAGGAGTAGCCCTTTTACCTTATCGAAAAAAAGCAACAGGAGAGTATGAATACTTAGGACGTTTTGAAATTTTTCACGCTCACGGAGAGGAAGTAGAACTTTGCGCTATTACTGGCGGATACGATAAAGCAGGTGAAAGTTTTGCCGACTGCGCTGCACGTGAATTAAAAGAAGAAGGAGGTTATCTTGTTTCAAGTGACCAATTAGTTGAACTAGGTACATCTAAACCTTCCAAAGCTTCTGATTCCACTCTTCACTTATTTGCTGTGGAACTTAATGAACAAACACCATATGAAACACCAACAGGAGACGGCACAATCGCAGAAGAAGGTTCTTATGCAAAATGGTTAACGAAAAAAGAACTGCTTGCATCAAATGATCCCAATCTTTTAGCCATGCTTATCCGTTTAGAAGACAAATTATCTACACAGTAAAAACGAGATTTTTCTCGTTTTTCTTTTCTCATGAGAAGGGAATATAGAATAAATTTAAAATATATTACTAGAAATGTTATAATCTTGTAAAGGAGAGATGTTCATGAAAAAGCGTTTTATATTAGGAGCATTAGTTGGTGGAGCAGCCGTTTATTTGACAACTACAAAAAAAGGAAAAGAAATTCGTGAAAAAGCTAAACAAGAATATGTTGAATTAAAAGAAAACTACCCTGAAAAGTTGGAAAAAGTCAAAGAACGAGCAAAGCAAGAATATGAGACATTAAAAGAAAAATACCCAGATAAAATTGAAAAAGCAAAAGAGCTATTAAAATCGAAATTGGATCCAAAAGAAGAAACAAAGAGCGAAGAAAAGAAAATCATTTTAATCGATGAACCCAAAAATGAAGATGAAAAATAAAAACAAGACGAATTCGTCTTGTTTTTTTAAAATTTATACGTTCCATTTTTGCTAATGAACACGACATCATAGTTTTTTTCATCTTTTGTTAATTCATTTTTGATCTTTTTCACATCTGATTTTTCCAAAATCTCTCTTGTTTCATCAACAAAAAATGTAATTTCTTTTTTCTCCTTATTTGTATGTAAAAATAGAATTTTAGGATATAGTTTATCAAAGCGTTTATCCGTTTTTGGTGTTAATGTTTTAATTTTTTTCTCTCCTTCATACACATCTACTTTTTCTTTTAATTGATTTACATACACTACAATTTCTTTTTTTGTCATCGATGTCATACTTTTTTCTTTGGTCAAATAAATTTCACTTGTTGTGTTTTTATTCACAATTTTATCTATTTCCCTTACATTTTCCGCTTCTTTTGTTTTGTATTCAATTGTTACATATCCATCTTTACTTCCTGGTTTTTGATAAATCCCTTCTCCCGCTAAACTCGCTGCTTTAAATTCCGTTGGATTATTTTCAATTTGTTTGTTTAATACATGATACGATACTTCCTTTTCACCAGGTTTTAAAAAGGTTAATCCAATCGCAATCATAATAAACAATAAACCTTTTATTAAATGACCTTTCATGTTCGTTCCCCCTCCTTTTACTTGTTCCCCTTTTCTTTTTTTACTCTTTCAATTCTACAAAAAAAGCGTCCCAAAAGGAATCGCTTTTAATAAATAAGGAGATATAAAAATGCTATTACAGATAATCCCAATAAAATATGTTCACGTACCCCTCCTGTTTTATATAAAGGAATTGCCACTTTCTTTTTTGAAAATGGATGAAACAACGGAACACCTAAAACCGATAACATATCTCCTACTATATGAAATAAATACCCGAGTGCTATTCCTAAAAAAAACAAATGATGAAACACAAAGTACGGAATAGCTACCAGCAATGTTGCCAGTAATGAATGTGTAAACCCTCGATGCCCAAATATTGCTTTAATTACATTTGATACACCAAGAGTGCGTCTTCCGATGTACGATTCAGGTTCATCAATATCAGGCAACGTACTTCCGATTAAAATACCTACACCAAGCATAAAACTAACGGGTAACGGTGTTATTTCTGTTAGTGCAAATCCTGCTGTTAAACTAGTCACAATGTGCGTTTTATATCGCATATTCATCTCCCCTTTTCTTGTTTCTACCTCTTTTTTATTTTATCAGCCTTTTGGCTATTTTTTCAAAAATAAAGACATTTTTTCGCTTTCCTGTGATAAAATAAGAATAACTTATTAAAGGAGGAACTACTGATGAAAAAATTACAAGCTGTAACAAATGAAATTGCTGATTTTTATCCAAAACTACAAGAACGAAAGAAAATGGATACGCTTTATAAAGAGGTATTAGAAGAAAAATTCCGTGAAACCAACGAAAAGAAAATCGTGCATCAAGGGTATATTTTGCAAAAAAAATCCCGTACAAAATGGACATGGAAAGAAGATGTTTTTACCTTTTTAAAAGAAAAAGGCGTACTTCATGCTGCTATTTCATTTAAAAAAGAAGCAACAGAACGTTATGTTTTAGACAGCTTTCAATATTCACCAGAGCATTATGTCCGTATTTCACCTAAACGACAAACAGCATCGGAGAAAAAAGTAGAAAAAGAAGAACGCGAAAAACGAAAAAAAGAATTACACACTAAAACAATGGAAGAAGTCATTAATTTATTAAAATCCAATCGTATTTTTATTAAAACCTTTGAGCAACGTTATGATAAGCGAAAAAAAGAAGTATTATCTTTAATGCAAGAACACAACGTTCAAAAATTTATGTGTGCTTCAGGTAATAACTATAGTGTATTAACTAAAAAAGCAGAATACGATATGGACACATTAAGCGCAAATCCTGTTTTAAAGCGTTTTAATTTTTCTTATAAGCAACTCGATTCAAACGGAACAGTTTCGTGTATTGATCATTTTACAAACGAAAAATTCACCTTTCAAAATGAAACGCTTCATAATGGACAACAATTATCCATCGAACGCGGTAGATTATGTATAAATGGGAAAAAACTTCGAGTAGATATTCGTTCTATTTTCGAAGGAGGTTACTACCCTGCAACGGGCACGATATTAGTTGATAATGAAGACTTATTTCTTCGTTCTTCTATTTCTTCTACTAAAATCGAGGAATTGTTAGATGAAGGAGTTTTCACTTCAAATGAAATTGAAGCTTTTCGTTACCGTCAATCTACTTCCGATACAACTGAATTTTTCGAAGCAATTAGCGAAACATCTGATGAAGAACGTAAAAAAATGTTCCAAGAACGCATGGAAAAACGTCGAACTCGTCAACAAGAACTAAAAATCATTCAACAAATTGAAGATATAGACCACAACGACGATGATCTTTTTGCATTAGAAGAGATTGTATAAGCACCTTTTTTGGTGCTTTTTTTTGTTTTTTCTTATGATTTATTAAAGGAATAATACAATTCATTTACAAATATGTTGCAAGTGGCTTTTTTTGTCTGTTTGGGTATCGTATGTATCTAGCTGCTCTTATTTTTTTAGTTTTTTGATTTTTTGTATTTAATTATATAAGGAGGTTTCTCATGAAAAAATTATTGATTTTTCTTACTGCTTTTAGTTTATTTTTTCCTACCTTCGCGCATGCAGAAGAAGGAAAAACGTTTGATTTAGAAGCAGGTTCTGCGATTATTGTCAACCCCAACACAGATGAAACACTTTTTGAAAAAAACGCTGACGAACAACTTTCACCTGCTAGTTTAACAAAAGTAATGACACTTTTAATTATTAGTGAAGAAATGGAAAAACGACATACAAAAGAGTCAGAGCTTGCAAAAATTAGTACAAAAGCTTGGAAAACAGATGGAAGTAAAATGTTTCTTCAAGTAGATAAAAAAGTTCCTGTTGGCGAACTTAAAAAAGGACTAGCCATTGTATCAGGAAATGACGCAGCCGTTGCGTTAGCTGAACATTTTTTTGGTTCAACTGATCAATTTGTAGAAAAAATGAATGAAAGAGCAAAACAACTAGGTATGACAAACACACATTTTGTGACAGTAAATGGTTTATCAAAAGGAAAAGATGGAGACTTAAGTACAGCGCGCGATTTATCTATTTTAACACGCTATTATGTAAAACATTTCCCTCAAAACATGGAACTTCACAAAACAAAATCGTACACGACACTTAAAAAGTACGCTGGAGGAAGAGATAATATCACACAACAAAACCGTAATCCACTTTTAGGTTCTTATAAAGGGGTAGATGGATTAAAAACAGGTTTCGTTGATGGTCATTATAATTTAATTGCAACAGCTAAACGAGGAGATATTCGTTTAATTGCTGTTACGATGAAATCCCCAACAGACAGTGCACGTGCACGCGCAGGATACGCTATTTTAAATTACGGTTTTAATCAATATCAAACCATTAACAAAGGAAATAAAGGCGACGCAATTGATACATTAAATGTATATAAGGCTGCCAATGCAAAACAAACAAACGTTGTGCTAGGAGAAAATGCGACATTTGTTGTGAATAAAAAAGATATTAATGCTATCAAAGTAAAAGATCATATGCCTAAGTATTTAAAAGGCGGCGTTAAAAAAGGCGAAAAAATCGGAGAACGTATTGTAACTGTCAAGGATAAAACATACACGTATGATATCGTTGTAACAGAAGATTTAAAACCAACAAATATTATTTACCGTTTATTCGATTCTATCGCTATTATGTTTAACAAATATGTGTTAGGTACTTTTTAAAGAACTCTAAAAAGAGTTCTTTTTTCTTGTCTTTTTCTTCTTTATCCAGTAGTTTTTCTCTGAAAGGAGGTTCAATGTTTCATGAAATATATATGGTTCAAGATGAAAGACCTTAGTTTAAAAGCAAAAATTTTTCTTATTTTCACCTTTTTAACCATTGTGTTTATTATTTCAGCTTTGTTCAATTATTTTCTTGTCAAATCGATTCAAGCTTCTACCTCCACTATGACAACGCAACTTACGTATATGGAAAACGCAAAAGATTTTAAGATCGAAATAGGAACACTCTATGACATTCAAGCCAATTTATTATTAGACGGAAACAAAGAACACATTACTGCGTATAAAAAAGAAGTGAAACATCTTAATCGTTTATTAAATGATGTTACCGCCCCTTATTTAAGCTCTGCTTACAAAGATACACCACAAGAAGCTTATGCAAAAGAATTGATCTCTTCCGTTAATGAGTATATCGATATGTTTTCAGATGCTGTTTCAGATACAAAAAATATGAGCGTTTCTACTTCTTCTCATATGGATATGATGAGTTCTTACAGTACGATTACAGCAGATACAGGGAAAGTGAAAAAGAAAATTTTCTTTTATACCGATCAACTTATTGATGTATATCAACAATCATCCGTTGCATCTCATGAATCGGTTCAACGAATTACGAATACTTCTATTTACACTTCTCTTTTTAATATTGGTTTAATTATTTTATTATCTGTGTTTGTGTTTTTATTAATTCTTCGCGTTGTTGTTCGTCCGATCAATCATTTGATTTCGGTTACCCAACGCATCTCTTCAGGAGATTTAACAGAAGATATTCACGTGACATCCAAAGATGAAATCGGAAAACTCATGCTTCATTTTAAAACAATGGTTGAAAGTTTAAAGTCACTCGTTTTAGACGTTCAAAACAACGCTTCAAAAGTAACGGCTGCTTCAGAAGAACTTTCTTCTAACGCTTTAGAAAATAAACATGTTAGTGATATTATTTCAGAAACGGTTGAAGAAGTGGCAATTGGAGCAAACCAACAAATGAATGATACAAAAGAAACAGCCAAATCTGTTGAAGAAATGGCAATCGGTATCAATCATATTGCCGATATTTCATTAGTTGTTTCTCAGTCTTCTAATGAAACAACTGAAAAATCTGAATATGGTCATGAAACGATCCAGCAAGCCATTAAACAAATGAAAGCCATTCATGATTCCGTTCATGTTTCATCTGAAACGGTAAAAGATTTAGGCGAACATTCAAAAGAAATTAGTACCATCGTTGAATTAATTACTCAAATCGCGAGTCAAACCAATTTACTTGCATTAAATGCTGCTATTGAAGCGGCTCGTGCAGGTGATCACGGAAAAGGATTTGCAGTTGTCGCAGAAGAAGTGAAAAAGTTAGCGGAAAAAAGCGCACTTAGCGCTCATCAAATTTCCCACATCATTCACGAAATTCAACAAAAAACAGAAGAAGCTGTTTCTTCGATGATCCAAGGAACTGAAGAAGTACAATCAGGGATGCTTGTTGTTGATCAAGCAGGTGATGTTTTTACTCAAATTTTAGATTCAACCAAAAAAGTGGAAGAACAAATTCGAGAAGTATCTGCAGCAAGTGAACAACTTTCTGCTAATACCCAAACGATTACCAATATGGTGGAAACCACAACCCTTATTGCTTCTAAATCTTCTCAAAGTGCTCAAAATGTAGCTACTGCCGTTAAACAACAAGTAGCATCAATGGAAGAAATCAAAGATGCAACGAATGATTTATCTAAAATGGCAAATGAACTACAACATTCTATTAAGCGTTTTAAAGTAAAAAAAGAGAGCTAATGCTCTCTTTTTTATTCATATTTTCTTTTTTTAATTATTGGTATTGCTTTTTTTAATCGTTCTTGTTCATTTTCGATGTCGTAAATATTTTCGTTTAAAAAATCTTTATGAAGATCTAGCCAAAACTCACTTAGTCGATGCGTTCGCATCGCTTCTTTTTTAGGATCAAATCCCTCTTTTTGACGCCCATAATCATCTGCTTTTGATATAAACGCCATGAATTCCATCATCATTTCTCCATATTCATACGCTTCCATCATAAAACGAACCAATTTGGCTTCTTTCATTTGAAATAATAAATGCATTTTCATATGATTTTTTGCAGAAAATTTCGCATAAAGTATCCAGCGATGTTCTTGAGAGATTTCTTCTCGTTTTGCCATTTGTTCAATTACAGGTACGCCTTTTTTTTCATGTTGCAAATAATTTGGTTGCCCTTCTTTATTTACCCCTTTTGTCACAGCTTTTCCGTCATCATGGTGAAGCCCCATAAAACCTGCAATTGCTCGCTGTTCGTTTGATAAATGCGCAGCGCATTCACACATGATATCCACCACTTGCATAACATGAATAAACGCATTCCCTTCAGGATGGTATGCAGGATTTTGGTCACATTCACGTAACGCATCAATTTCTGGATACTGCTTTTCTAACTCTCCTTTTTCAAGTAACTGATAAAAATAATCCGAAGGTTTTTCTCCATTAAATACATTCATCAACGTTTCAATATACGTCATATTACTTCCTCCATTGCTTTTTCTCTTTTTTTCATAAGATATTCGCCAATTTCTTTTCCTTTTATTCCTTTTTCTTTAATTTCATCAGCTGTAAGTTTTATTTTCGCAAGATACTTCACCACTTTATAAATGATGTCTATTTTTTCTTTAACTTCAGGTTTAACAGCTAATGTTGCATCAACAAACCAGCTTAACGGTTCGGAATCATGCAAACTTTCAGCTTGTTTTGTTAGTGGATGTCCGATTACATGAGTAGCAAATAATACATGTTCTGAATTTGATTTATTTTCCCAGTTTTGAATAATATCCATTTTTTCAGCTAAAAACAATCCAATTTGTTTATGTTCTTTTGGAATTTTAATACGTTTTGCCATTTTTTCAATTTCTTCACTTGAAAAAGCAGATAAAAACACTCCAAATCGTTCCAATTCATCTGACGTTTTCATTTCATCTAAACGAGTTAACCACCTTTGGTAGTTTTTGTTATCTCTTTGACAAAAGGATGCTACTTCTTTTAAATGCGCTTCTGTTTGATTTCCTTTAAAACGAAATTCCTCAACTAGTACATTTGCACATTGTAAACTTTTAAAGAAAATAGATGGTTTTTTCTCACTTAAGACTTTAGTTAATTCTAAAAAAATTCTTTCACCCGACAGTGTCGATAATTCATCTTTTAATGACTCCATCAAACGAAGCGTTTCTTTTGAAATAACAAAATTATAGCGAGCTGCAAAACGAGCAGCTCTGTAAACACGTAGAGGATCTTCAGCAAATGCATCTGATACCGCTCGAATGATTCCGTTTTTTATATCTTCTTTTCCATTAAAAGGATCAATAATTTCATTTGTTTCCATGTTCATAGCAAGTGCATTAATCGTTAAATCTCTTCGATATAAATCATCTAAGATAGTAAGCGAGATATCCGTATAAGTTTCAAACCCTCCATATCCTTCTCCCATTTTTCTTTCTTTTCGAACAAGCGCAACTTCTGTTTCTGGATCCCCGTCAATATCCATCAAATAAACAGGAAAATCAGCACCTACAAGTTTTGCCTCAGGAAAGAGGGCTTCTAATTCTTCTTGTGTGAGCCCGCTAATGCAGTAATCTTTATCCTTAGGTTTTTTTTCCATGATAACATCTCGCACTGCTCCTCCCACAAGGTAGATGTGTAGATTTTCTCTTTTTGTTTTTTTTCTGTATAAAGCAATTTGTTTCACAACGTTTTCGATGTTCATTCCTTCCACTCTCCTTAAAAAAGTTCTTACTTATCTTACCATAAAATAATAAGTTGTGATCATTTTGTGATATAATGAAACAAAAAATTCGATTTAAAGGAGTATGTTATGCAAATTATCCATCATATAAATAGTATTCAAACCATTGATGAACATAACCAAACCTTAGAAACAGGCTTTGATATTCAAGAGTTAAGCAAACACTCTTTAAAAGTACTTGATATTTTTATTAAAAACATGGAACATCAAGAGAATTTGCAACTAGACGAACATTTCTCGATTCATTTACAATACTGGATGTCCTATGCAAACAAACATGACTATGATGGAATTTCTATTAATCGCACCTTTACTCAATTTGATTCTGTTATCAACTTTGTAAACAAACATGGATTTTACGAATATAGAACGTTATCTCTTTCTATCTTTCAACATTTTACATCGTTTTATAAACATGATTTTGTTATTGCTCGCTTTTTTACACCCACTTTCCAGCAAATCACCAACATTATTCGCGTTTTCAAATGTTTTGCATGGAAAGTAACAAAAAAACACCCTTCTTTTACGTATGATTATCGAAATAAAGAATTAACATACTCTCTTTTTGGTTATGAGGGTTCCTTTTTATTATCCATTGATTCAGGAAATATTTTTATTGAAGAACCCCATCTTTTGATTGAAAAAACCAAAATTAAGAGTAATCAAGAAGCCTATGATTTTTTTGACAAAACCCTAACAAAAGTAATCAAACAACAAAAAATAAAAACTATTTTTTCTCCTTCTACTACGTTTTTCGATTTTGTTTTAAACAATTTTGAAATAGAAAATAAGGAATTAAGGGAAAAAATGTATATATCTTTTTCTCAAACATACAATTCATTAGAATTAGAAGATAAATTCGCCTATTTTTACAAAAAAGAAAAAGAAAAAGAAAAAGATCGATATTTCACTCATTTTCAATACGAAAACAATCCTTCTCTTTATTTATTAACACTATTAGATCATACATTTCTTTTTTCTTTACAAAAAGAGCAATTGCTTTCTTTTACTTTTTATCCCTCAGAGAAAAAAGAACAAGCGCTCATTGATTTTCGTACAAAAACATCCGAGTATATTGAAGAGAAAATGCGAAAAATAAAAAGCGTCTTTTAGACGCTTTTTTCATAAAATGGATTTTTCCATTCCATTAATGCTGCATAATTTCTTGATTCTTCATCCTCTAAATAGTTTTCGGCTACGCCGACAGGCATTCTTCCACATTTTAATAAAAATGAAACAACAGGATCATTTATTTCCCCTTGCACTACTTTTTTTAAATAAGTTTCTGCTGATAATTGATCCGCATAACGATGATACCCACACATTCTTCCTCCACCTAACAGACGCTCTAATTTTAAATGAACAACGAGTTCATACATACTTTGCATCATCACTTTACCTAAACCTAATTTACGAACACTTGGTACAACACTAATATCCACAACATATAGGGTGTTACCCTTTTCATCGTGATTTCGAATATATCCACTATCTGTAATTTCTTCCCACGAATGATGTGAATCATTCGTTTCAACATCCACAATAAGACCCGTCATCGAAGCAACCAATTTCCCATTTATTTCCACACACAGAGCTCCTTCTGGAAATAATTTGACGTGATTTTTTAATTGTTCTTTATTCCACCATAAATCAGATGGAAAAGGCGGAGGAAAACATTCTTTTTGAATATGAATTAATTCATTAAAATCTTTTTCGTTGTAGTTTCGAATGACAATTTTAATTGGTTTTTTATTGTTATCAAATACATACATTTCTTTTTTCATTTTTTTCCCTCTCTTTTATAAAATTCTTTTCTTCGATCTTGCCATGTTGAAACAGAACCATTTGTTCTTGATTTTCTTAATACTTCCATATTTAAATCACCAGTTATCATCATGTCCTGATTCATAATTCCTTCATCTATTACTCCTCCTGGAGGAAATCCTATGTCATTTGGTGATAAAATCGATGCTTGCCCAATATTAGCACGCATATAATCAACAGTTGGAAGAGACCCTATTGTCCCTGTTCCCACTATATACACTTGATTTTCAATCGCTCTTGCATGACTACTATATCGAACCCGATAAAATCCGTGTCGATCATCAGTACAAGAAGGACAAAAGAAAATTTCAGCCCCTTGTTCCCTTGCTATACGAGCTAGTTCGGGGAATTCCATATCATAACAAGTTAAAATAGCTACAGGTATTTCTTTAATATGAAAAAGTGAAAACGATTCTCCAGCTTGAATGTTCCAATCGTGTTTTTCTGTTGGTGTAATATGTATTTTATCTTGTGTTTGATACGTTCCATCAGGATAAAATAAATAAGCAGTGTTATATAATTTTTCATCTCGTTTTGTAACGTGTGTCCCCGCTATAATATGAAGATTATATTCTTTTGCCAACAATGAAAAAAGTTCCACATATCTTTTTGTATAACCTGGTAATTGGTCGATACTATTGTTTTGCATCAATTCACGAAAAGATAAAAATTGAGTTGTTAAAAATTCTGGGAACAATACTACTTCACTAGCAAATTCTTTTGCCGTTTTTACATAATGCACTACAATTTCTGAGAATTCTTGGAAAGATGCCAAGGTTTTTAAAGGATATTGAACAGCAGATACACGTAGATTCATTTTTTTTATCCCCTTTACTATTTAGTACACGTAGTATATCACATTTTTTTCATTGCATGAATAAAATTTTCTACTATACTAAATATGTATGCTACCTTGAAAGGATGATGAAAAATGGAAATAGGACAATTAAAAGAAATTTTAGTGAATGAAAACGTTGATTTTTTCGGTTTACAAATTGACCCTGGAACAAAAATTATTACGTTATTAGAAATGGCAGCAATTCAAACAAATCGCGAACTTCTTGTCTTTGATTTAGCTGAAGGTGTTTCACTTGAAAAAGTAAAAAAAGAAGTAGGCAATGATCAACTTATTGTATTTAATCATTGCCATCGCAATTTAACAAATTTTGTTGAAATTTTTAAATATATGAATCGTAAACACGCTTCATTTACCAATACAACTCTCATTTTTCGTATTTATAAAGATGCTCAGTATGAAAGCGGTTTTTCTGATTTAGTTGCTCATTTATTAGAAAAAATGAACATTCAACTTTTTTCCGTTGAAAAACCTCATATTGAAGAGTTAGCTTATCAATTAGGACAGTATTAAACAAAAAAACACGTTGTTACTGAACAACGTGTTTTTTTTCATAAATTACAAACTGATAATCATAAGGATTTTGAACATTTTTTACGCCTTTTTCGTTTTTTATTACATCATATTCTTCTTTATCAAAATTCGGAAAAAACGTATCTGCCTCAAATGCTTGTTTTATTTCTGTTATGTATAATCGTTTAGCATAAGGTAAAAACTCCTTATAAATTTCAGCTCCTCCCACGACAAATAATTCTTCTTTTGTATCTTTGTATCGCTCCAAAATTTCGTTCATTTCATGAACAACCTCACAATTTTTAGCAGAAAATTGTGTATCTCTCGTTAAAATAATATTTTTTCGATTAGGAAGAGCAAAACCTATTGATTCATATGTTTTTCTCCCCATCACTACTGTACGACCACTTGTCATACGTTTGAAATAAGCAAGGTCTTCGGGTAAACCTCTTTTCCACGGCATATCCCCCTTGTTTCCTATTTCTCTCTTTTCGCCCATACATACAATTAAATGAATCATTTATTTTCCCCCTTTTTTTTCTTTAGTTTATCACAAAACAAAGACGAAACATATGCTTCGTCTTTAAATACCAATTACTTGTTCAAATTCTTTTACCTTCATTTCATGAAGTAAAAACGTTTTTCGTGTTAATTCAAAAATCATTTTTTTCTCTTCTTGTGTAAAGATTTCATTTTTTATAGATAGTTTTTCATTCCACTCCCCTTTATCAAGCATATCTTCTGATATGCCGCATTTGAGCGACAGCTGAATAAATCCCCCTAAATCATACGCTCTTTTCAACTGATTACGTTTTCGATCATCTAACTTTAACATCTTATCACCTCATGTTTTAGTGTATTCTTTTTTTACCATTTTATTCTTTTTTGTTTTGATCTAACCAAACTCTTCGTTCATTTTCTTTTAACGAAGAAAAGCTTAATGTTTGATACAATGCTTTTTTTAATATCCATTTACTTTTTTTCGTCATGTTTGGCGCATATAGTTGATATACAAAATCTATTTTTTTATTTTTTTCTATCTTTAAAAACACCAAACGTATAATAAAAGTTCCATTTGTTGTTTCAACTTCTACAATATATTTTTGATCTTTCAGGCAGTATAACTGCGTCATTTTTTTAATTGTTTTAAATTCTAATTGTTTGGTTTCCATAAAACCCTCTCCTTTTCTACATAATATGACAAAAAAACATTTGACAGAACAAAAAAACTTATTATAGTCAAAATGAATTGGAGGAATTTTTGTGGATAAATTACTAAAACTTTTTATTTGTTTTTCTCTTTCTACATTCATTTTCATGCAGTTTTTATCTGAAGACCATTCATCGAAAAAACCTCAACATGATATGTACACATCGGAAAAACAACTACCTAAAAAACCAAAACCATTATAATTTTCAAGCGACTTTATATAGTCGTTTTTCATTAAAAAAATGTTTTTTTCTTGTTAATTTTTCTGTTCTTCGATAACATGTACACAAAAGAAGGAGGTGTTTACCTTGCATTCTCAACAACTCATTACTATTAAAACCTATATCATTCGAGCACTGCTTCGTGTATGCCCTTTTGCAGGTATCGGAGCAGCCATTATCCCTTATTTTTTGTTTGATCATCCTACTCTTTATACATATATTCTTTTTTTCGGATCAGGTGTACTAGTGAGCACCGTTATCGTTATCCCCTTTGCTTTTTTTGTGAGTTATAAACGTTTTTTAGCTCCAGCTAATCAACTTATTCAACAGCTCGATCAAATTGCTGAAAAACATTTAATTTATTTACTCAAAAGAGAATCACTTGGTTATTTAGCACCAGTAGGAGATGCAACTGAAACATTATTATCATCTCTTCAAAAACAGATTCAATTATTACATGATACATCTTCAATCATTGAACAATCAAATCAATCAAGTTTACAAGGAATTCAAACTATTTCCCATCAAAGCGAACATGTAAATCATGTATTGAATGAAAATGTAACACAACTTCACTCTTTACAAGATCAATCTCTTCTTTTATTATCTTTTTTTCGAGATTATCATAGACAAAGCGAAGAAACAAAAGAACTAATTTCAAAAAACGTAACAGAAATTGAACATTCTAAAGAACAACTCATTGAAAATCAAAAAAATATTTATCAAACAGATGAACAATTTAATGAACTAATTCATCAATTACAAGAGGCAAAGAAAACAATCGATTCTTTTTCTACCTCTATTACAAATATTAGCAACAGCATTAATTTAATTACATCAATTAACCAACAAATTAATTTACTTTCATTAAATGCTAGTATCGAAGCCGCTCGCGCTGGTGAACATGGGAAAGGATTTATGGTCGTAGCAGATGAAATCAAAAAACTTTCAGCTAAAACAGAAGAAACCACCAAATACATTGTGGAAACGTTAAATGAATCCAAAACAAATGGAACGACTATTCAGCAAATTATTACGTCAGGAGAAAAACAATCCATTGATACAGCGAAAAGTTTTTTACAATTAAAATACGACTTGTCATTCATTTTAAACTCACTTCAAATTCAAAGTGATCAAAACGAATCCGTTTTGCAAGTAGCCATAAATAATTACGATAAAATGGAAGAAATGCTAAAAAATTACGAAGAAATAACCGTATCAATCGATGAACATCTTTCTCATACAAAAGAGACCAATCATTCGATTCAATCCATTCATCAAACACTAAAAAAATATGAAGAGAACATCCAACAATTACAATCTACGTCCAATGAATTAAAATCATTGGTTAATGAATATAACTTAGAAAAAAAATAATCGTTTTAAAAAAAAGACCTAACGGTCTTTTTTTAAAACGATTGTAATGCTATCAATTTTTCTTTTATCTCTTTTAATTCGCTTTCTTTTGAAAGAGATGGGCGAGCTAATTTTTCTTTTTTTAACACTTCTATTTCTTTTTTTAAATTCTCCTCCACTTGTTGAATAATATCTTTTTTATCCTGATTATTCATCAAATATCGGTATTCTTTTAATTCTTTCACTTGACTTTTATTTCTTATTAAATCAGGTTTTTCTGTTCGATTTTGATACCATTTTTTTAAAAATGCTTTCATTTCTTCCAAATTTTCATGTTTAAAAAACTGTTCGAGATTTTTTTCTTGTAACCATTCTATAAACTGAAAATTTTTGACATAAGGAGATTCATACAAAAAAATCAAACGTTCTGCAAATAAACATAATGCTTTGGAATTATATATACCTAATTCTTTTTCTAAATGCAGTTCAACAAGATCAATCATACAATGCAAAATTTCATCTTTCTCTTCTTCTGAAATGAAAAATAATCCAGTTGTTGTATTTCCTTTAACCGTCATTCTGACCCGATCGCTTTTATTTCTTACTTTTCGATGCGCGATTTGATGATAAAAAACAGTTTCTTTTTTTTCATTTTTTAATTTATTTATGATTTCTTGAATTAACCATTTTTTCTCTTCTTCTGAACATTTTTCTATTTGTCCAACTTTGTAATCAAGCAATCCATCCATATATTGTCTTTTTCCAAAACCTAAATGTTTTTCCAAACTCAAATAAAATAAACGAGAATACACCGTCATTTCGCTTTCAATATATTTTTTCATTTCTTCTTTCCATACTTTTTGACTTTCTTCTTGTTCTTTTTTTAACATTGCTTCTACTTCTTGTAAAAATAGTTCATCCATTCTTATTCCTCACTTTCTATTTTTCTTATTTTTATTTTACTTCATTTTACTTTTCTTTGTACGAAATAATAAAAAAGGTCAATACAACGTATTAACCTTTTATGTTCCATATATGTGATGATTGATCGGTAAGCGTATGTAATAAGTGAAGTCGATATAGCGGATGCGCTTTTATTTCACTTATTAAGTGTACCAATCCTTTTTTAACTTTTTCTTTACGATGATCAGAAAAAGGCAATGTGTTAATACCAAAATGTTCGTGTTGAATATCTAATTGTTCCCACTTCCAATTTTCTCTTACCGTAATCCTCCATTTCCATTTTCCTTGCCACTGAAATACATCGCAAAGAAATTCAATATTTTCATACACCAATGTACTCACATATTTCTCGTTTTGTTTTTTGATGTTAAATAAAATCTCTGTTTGATACATGGACTTTTTCCCATTGTAGTAAAAGATCTTATTTTCTTTTACTTCCTCGTACCATGTTTGAAGTTTTTCTTCTCCTTCCAGAGCATCAATGAAATCATCGATACTCTGGATTTCTTTTGATACATACACGGTTTCTTTTTTCTTTTCTTTGATAAAGGTTATGATATTTCCTTTCGCCCATACGTTGTACTGATTTTTCCGATTTCGTCTTAACATGTTTATCCTTTCCATCCTTCTACCATGATAATTTTTTCTTTTAATTGTTTTAATTTTTTCTCATTCATTTTTTCTTCTTTTTTCAGTCCTTCCAATTGTTTTTGAAACCACAATTCATAATTTTTTTTCAATTCTTGCTTTCTTTCATCAGTTAACAAATAATATACATTTCCCACACTTTCCATATTCCACGACTCAACATGAGAAACTAACGTTTTCATCCATTTTTTTTGAAAAAACGAATAATACACTTTTAACGTTTCTTTTATTTCGTCGGATTTTTTCATGGAATCCACCATCTTTTCGTTCGCTAAATCATTTAATTTTAATTTTGCGATATACGGATTGGATACACAAGATAATACGTGGTGAATAATTTTTAGGTCATGGTCTTCTGTCTCTAATCCAACATTTTTTTCTAAAACCAACATCAAAAACTCGATCCAACTCTTCTTAATTCGTTCTTCCTCTTTTTTTGGAAGAAAGTAATACGCCGCTACATTTCCCCCTTCTGTCACTATTTTTACACGTTCTTTTATCGGTTTGATCTTGGGTTCAAACAAATCTTCTATAGCGAGCGGTTCTTCCCAAAAACTATAGGTTTCGATTTCTTTTTTCATTTCATTTAGTAACCATATTTTTTCTTCTTTTTTCATTTTTCCGAGAATGGTTCCTTCTATCATGCTGTTGTCAAAGTATTGTTCTAGCAAATTAAAATGTACATTATTAACTGTTCTCTTTAAGGCTTTCATACTATATCGTATATTTCGTTTTCTTTTATCTTTAAATAGCTGCAAAATATACTCCTTTTCTTTTTCCCATTTTTCTTTGGCAGATTGGTTTAGTAGATTATCAATTTCTTCAAGTAAATGATTCATCAAACTCCCCACTTCCTGTATTTTTCTTTTATTATACTATATACAAAAGAAAAAATAGATGATAATTCATCTATTTTTCACCAATTATTCACTGTTTCTATATTTTTTAATAACTCGTTTAATTCTTCTTGATAATAATAACTTTTTCTATTTTTTAAATCATCTATTTCTTTTTTAAAAAGATTTTCATACTTTTTTTTCAGTTCTTTTTGGTAAAAATTTGTAAATACATAATACACATTTTCAAAAAAATCAATTTCTGTTATTCTTGCATTTTTTATACACGTTTCCATCCATTCAATTCGGTGAATAGAAAACCAATTTTTTACAAAATTTTTGATTTTTTCTGCTTCATTTAAATTTTCAATTTTTTCTTTTCTAACAATGAAATTCAGACTTTGTTCTACAAGATAAGGATTTTGAGCTAACCATAAGAATATTTCAACTATTTTATAATCCCACTTTTCATCGTTTATCTTTATCTTTTTCTCCAAACACATGATATTTAGCTCAATCAGTTTTTCTTTTATTCTTTCTTCTTCTTCTTTTGCAAGAAATAAATAGTCGTCGATTTTTTCTCCTTTTACAAGCAATCGAACTCGTTCTTTTTCAGGTTTTACATGTGGTTTGAAAAAATAATGGATATCACTTTTCGCTTCCCACAAACTATGCTTCTTTAATTCACTTTTAATATCGTCAATTAGCTCTTTTCGATGCTTTTCGTTCATTTTTTCCAGCACTTCTTTTTTCTTTATTCCGCCTATATTCCATTTTGCTCCATCCTCGATGCCAATTGCCGCTATATTGTTGTAAACTTCTATCATATTCCGCATATTAAATTTCGTGTTATTTCGTCTAATAAACTCTAAAATGTTTCTTTTTAAATACGTTCGTTGTCGCTCATTTTCTTCCATTATCATACTCTTTACTTCATTTAGTAACTCATTCATCCGTTTCGCCTACTTTCTTTTTTCTTCATTATACTACAGTAACAAAAAAGATGAGCATTCATTCTCATCTTTTTACCAATTTTGCACACGCAACATATCTTCTTTTAACGTTTCTAACATCTCTAATGAGATGTTGCCATTCCCTTTTTCTACATATTCAAATTGTGTCTGAATATGTTTTGTTGCTTTTTCTTTCACTTCTTTTTGTTGTTTTTCCGTTAATATGTAATACAATTCATCTATGGTTTTAATGTCAGAAACCTGTACGTTCAACAATACGTTTTCAATCCACTTTGTTCGGTTTTTTTGAAACCAAGTTTTTAACGTTTCTTTCATTTTTTCTTGTTGATCTAAGTTTTTCATTTTTGTTTTTTGAAATATCTTTTCTAGTGGCAATGGATTGATATATGGATTTTCTTCAAACGATAGTAATAACTCTGCCCATTCTAGTCCATCTTTTTTCTCTTTTAAGCCTATTTCATATTCAATATCCCAAAGAAATAATTGGCACAGTTTTTCATTTATTTCCCGTTCTTGTTGTTCCGTTAAAAAGGCACAGTTTGTCAAATCTTCTCCTTTCATTATGAGACGTATTCGCTCTTTTTTTCGTTTAACATTTTTTTTATAAAATTCGTTTATTTCTTCACTTTGCCAAAAATCATATGTATGCACTTCTTGTTTTATTCTATTCACAAACCATTGTTTTTCATAGTCTGTAAATTCTTTTATAAAATGTTGTTGAAAATCATAAAAGTGCTTTAAATGAGAAGAAACTCGGTGATCATTTTTACTAGAAAATTTTGTAGGCAATTGTATAATATCATTCATATGCCTTTTTTTTTGATCTTTAAACGTATTCATGAAATGTTCATTTTTTTCATCTTTTCTTTTTTTATCTTCTATTTCAATTAGCACCTCTAATTTTCCCATCATCTTTTCAAACAACGTTACCATCTCCTTTTTTGTTTTTATGTTCATTATACAGGTTTTTTAATTTCAAAAAACACCTATTTTTTTCAACAAAATTCGACATTTTTGCAGTAAAATAATCTAGTAGCAAAAGAAACTATTTGAAAAGGATGATGTTTACATGTACAAAAAAACTCTACTATCTCTTTGCTTAGCTTCAGCTTTGATTTCACCTAACCAAATGCACAGTGTATTTGCAGAAACGACAGATTCAACAGCCGAAAGCACAAACACTAATGAAAAAATCTTTTCGATCCCAGCAAATTCATTTTGCGATTCTACTCATTCAGTAGATCTTTCGTTGAATGTAACAAATGTGGGAAGTGAAGCAGCTAAGGTAAAAGTAGTTCTTTACAAAAAAGACGGAACAGTCTTTGAACAAGCAGGTACTGCTTCAAATGGTATTGAAAGCGATCTAACTCCAGGAACTGAGTTTACACTTAATGCAAATGAATCAACGACTTACCACGCGACATTTAACGGTTTTTTAAACAATTGCAACGATCGTCCGTATTGGGGTAAGATTGTTTCTTCCTCTTCTTCAGATTTAGTGGCGAGTGGACAAGTCATTACGGATAAAGGAATTGCAGATATCTCCATTAATGGCGGTACTTCATGGCAAACAGAAGCAACTGCCCCAGTAGCAGAACCAACGCCTGAAGATACAGATTTAGTACCACCATTAACTGCTGATACAACAGAAAATGGGATTGCTACAGCTAGCACTGTATTTAGTTCAGATTTCGTTGCTTACAAAGCTTTCGATGGTGCATTAGGTCAATTAAATGCATGGGTAACTAAAAATGTGAAAACAGGATGGTTAGCTTATGAATTTCCAAGTGAAAAACTTGTGAAAAAATATTCTATTACCCCGCGTATTTATAAAGCGAATGGACAAGATATTGGCGTAGTAGAAAGTCCTAAAAGTTGGACATTTGAAGGTTGGAATGGAACTGAATGGGTTGTGTTAGATACACAAACGGATGTTACTACTTGGACAGCTGGAACAGCAGTTGAATTTCCAATCACTAATTCAACAAAATACAAAAAATACCGAATTAATATTACTGCTAACAACGGTTATACTTGGTTAGGTATTGGTGAGTTTAAAATGTTTGGACAATAAATAAAACAAGAAAGAGCGAAAGCTCTTTCTTTTTATTTTTATATTCACGTTTTAAAAAATTTACAAAAAATACTATTTTTTTCAACAAAATTCGACAAAATTAGAGTATAATAATCTAGTAGCAAAAGAAACTATTTGAAAAGGATGATGTTTACATGTACAAAAAAACTTTACTATCTCTTTGCTTAGCTTCAGCGTTAATTTCACCTAACCAAATGCATACGGCATTTGCGGAAACAACGAATTCAACAGCCGAAAGCACAAACAGTGATGAAAAGATTTTCTCCATTCCTGCCAATTCATTTTGCGATTCTACTCATTCAGCAGATCTTTCATTAAATGTAACCAATGTAGGAAGTGAAGCTGCAAAAGTAAAATTAGTTCTTTATAAAAAAGATGGAACAGTATTTGAACAAGCAGGAACTGCTTCCAATGGTATTGAAAGTGATATCACACCAGGAACTGAGTTTACACTTAATGCAAATGAATCAACTACATACCACGTTACATTTAATGGATTTTTAAATAATTGTGATGATCGTGCGTATTGGGGGAAAATTATCTCATCTACTTCATCTGACCTTGTGGCAAGTGGACAAGTGATTACAGATAAAGGAATTGCAGATATTTCTATTAACGGAGGCACTACGTGGCATACAGAAACAACAGCACCTGTAGCAGAACCAAAACCTGAAGAAAATTTACTTCCAGCACTAACAGGAGATAACACAGAAAATGGAATTGCTACAGCAAGTACAACGTTTGGTTCAGCGTTTTCAGCTTATAAAGCATTTGATGATGAATTGGTTAATTCAAGCTGGGTAACAGCTCAAAACGTTAAAACGGGATGGCTAGCTTATGAATTTACAAGCGAAAAACTTGTGACAAAATATGCGATTACACCTCGCGTGTATATTGCTAGTGGAACGGATGTAGGAAAGAAAGAAAGTCCAAAAGATTGGACATTTGAAGGATGGAATGGTGATGAGTGGGTTGTACTAGATACGCAAACAAATATTACAGATTGGACACCAGGAACAGCTACTGAATTTTCCATTAACAACACAACAAAATATAAAAAATACCGCATCAACATTACCGCAAATAACGGCTATACGTGGTTAGGTATTTCAGAATTTGACATGTTCGGACAATAAACAATAAAAAAGAAAGAGCTTTTGCTCTTTCTTTTTTTAAACCGCCACTGGCGCTTTAATTGCATCATGAGGATCATACCCCACTACTTCAATATCATCCATTGTAAAATCAAAAACTGATGTTATGTTAGGGTTTAACTGAAGCGTTGGAAGAGGTCGTGGTTCACGGCTTAATTGTTCATTTACTTGATCTAAATGATTCATATAAATGTGTACATCTGAACCTGTATAAACTAAGTCTCCAACTTCTAATCCACATTCTTGTGCAATCATATGTGTTAATAATGCATAAGAAGCAATATTAAATGGTACATTTCTTTTCATAAGAAATCGCTACTTTCTTACCGTCTCTTTCAAGACCGCTTATAGTTTCCTATAAGGTAAGACTATCTCTTCATGGATATGTATTCCATGTCCCTCACTTCCATTACCTATCGCTTGTAATGTACGAGCAGACGCTCTAGTCGTTGAACCTGCTTCTTCATTTATAAAGAAGATTGGCTGCGGATTACCCAATTTTTTACTTTTTTACCATACCGCTGTGATTAGCAACGCCCCTTTATCTGTCACCAGTAAAGGTTGGTAGTAAAAACTCTAAGGGTTTTCCCGCAATTCAAGGGATTTTACTAGATCAACCATTTTAACCTAGAAAACAATCTGTTGAACGCATTGAGAAATGACAACTCAATTTTCCATCTGTTACATCAAATTGAAAAGCATAATGGCAAGGAGGTAATAATGCCTCGTCCACTTCTGCAGGATTCCATGCATTAACAAGATGTCGTCGTGAATCAGGATTGTTTTTAATTTGTTGGATCACTTTTTTCAATTGATCCACACGTTTACCATTTGGACCCGCAAAGCTTCTCCAAGACGCACCGTACGCACCAGAAGAACCAATGTCACCATATTTTTGTGCAAATTCATCATCTTCAAGAATTCGTTGACAAAACGCATCGAGCTCTTGTTTGTACACTTTTGCAAATTCTTTATCTTTTTCAGCACGATGAGCAAAATCCGTCATATCTGGACCCTGATATTCATCACTTTCTACCCATTTTTGAAAGCACCACTCGTCCCAAATATGGTTTTTATATTTCAATAAATATTGAATATTGGTATCCCCTTTAATAAACCATAATAATTCAGAAGCAACAAGTCGCATAAAGACTCGTTTGGTCGTTAACAACGGAAAGCCTTCTTGCAAGTTGAATCGAACTTGTCTTCCAAAAACAGAATACGTCCCTGTTCCTGTTCGATCTCCTTTTTGCGTGCCATTTTTTAATACATCTTCTAACAACTCTAAATACTGTTTATCTGCCATTTTTCATCACCTCATAATTAGTTTAACATCCTTCTTTCTTATTTTAATGAATTAATGAAACTTTTTCTACAAATTATTTGTTTTTTTTCTGTTATACTAAAGATATCCAAATAAAAAGGAGAGAGAATAATGGAACAATGGCTTCAATCCTATAATGATACATTAAACCAACATGGAATAACAGTGGATATTATAAAATCAACACGTAAAATACAGTACAATTACCTTATTTCATTAACACTACCTTCAGAATCTGTAATTGAAGTAAAAGGAACTTTTTTAAAAAATGCCTTTTATTTTTTACCTGTTTCTGATTCTCATCCGTTTACACCTGAATGTATAGAAGGTATTCCTTATTTATTAACTTGTTTAACGGATTTTTGCCAACACCTTGACGTTTCTATGTTATTTGCACAGGAAACTCTTTTTAAAAAAGAATGGAATGCTGATATTTCTCATTTCTTTGAAGATCAAGAATATCAATATTTCGATATGAACACCATTGATTTTCTTTTTCAGCACGAGCTAGTAGCAAAGTGTACGTCAGGATGGTTGAAAACGAAAAATTCTTCTCTTTTAACTAAAGTCAAAGATGTACAAAATACATTATTAGACGCTTGTTATTCTTACGAACAAATCGATTCTATCTTTTTTATTACTGCACATTTTTTTCATCGAAAACAACAATATGTTTCTTTTTATTATGAAGGTATCCATGGTCAATTCGATTTAATTGTAAAAGATCACACCTTTTGGATAACAGAAAAACATAGTGGATTGGAACAAAAAATCATTCAAATCAACGATATTTCTTCAATTGTTCATACTTGTTTACAATCGATTTATCAAAAAAATAAAATTAAAGCCATTTTAACTCCGCCAACGTTTCATTTTGGACGCTTTATGGATCAATTAGCTGATTTTCCTTCTTCAGTTACTCAACAAATCCGCAATCATTTGCTTTCATGTTTATCAAACCGAAAACTTGAACAAATATCTGCAATTGCTTTAGCGGAAGATGATTATTTTCGTGCATATAAAGAAAAATATTTACTTTTTACTTTAGGTGATTTTATTTTTGTTTGTGACATGAAAGAACAAACAGTTTGTTATACAGGAAAAAAAGAAGACACGGAAAAAGCGTATCAATGTTTTAAAACGTTAGTTTTGGAACGAATTGAATCTAACCTTTCTAGTGTAAAAGAAGATTTTTTATCTTTCTCTAACGAAAAAAAACAAAGGAGCTCTCGTTATGATCACAGTAAACACAGTTGATATAGAAAATTTATTAGCAAAAGATGACATCTCGTTTTCATTTGTCACACAAGCTCAACAATTTTATCCATATGTTTGTACCTTAACATTTGACGACGGAAAAACATTAGGTATTCAAGCACGCGCTGCTGCTGGAGCATTTTTCATCAAACCTATCGCTGAAAGTGATATTCAAATTTGTTCAAATGAAGAACAACTTTATATAAAAGAAATATTATCTTTTTTAGAAAAACTAGCGAAACAGCTTGAATGTTTTAATATTTTTTACTTGGCTCCAGAATTTTCTGATGCGTTACAGAAAGACGTGATAGAAGAACTTTTCCCACCTTCTTCCTATCCTTTCCTTGAGCAAGATTTCGTGAAAAAAGTATGTACTTCTTTACATTTAGTACTTATTGAAAAACATTGTTGGATAAAAGGGAACACTCGTTCTTCTTTAGCTCATCGCGCTAATTTATCGCGCGAACTTTCCAATCATTTAAACAAATTACAAAAAGAAGAACCAAGATTTTTAATAGAACCTTATAATCCATTAGCATTCCATTATCTAGGTTTAAACGGAAATCTAAAAATAGAACTAGATGTATCAAAACTAACCTTAATAGAAAAAACTTCTTCTGTAAGTATTGACATCTTGAGCGGAGACGACCTACAAGCTCGCCTTACACAATTTTTTGAAAAAATCAAGAAAAACCGCATTATGCGAGATCTTTTCGAAGAAGTAACCTATTTTTTTGATAAATGCCTTGCCAACAATGATATTTATCTAAGTTCTCTTATGGAAAAATTTTATGATGTTTTACGAAAAACATACACGCATCAACAAATCGAAGAAATGTGTGCACTTGAATATAAAGCAAAAACAAAAACAATTCCAGCCGATTCTTTTGGTTATCGCTTTCTTCTCTTAGGAAATACATTTTTCCTTTTACGTAACAAAACAATTCTTTCATATGACGATTTTTCAAACAAAGAAAACGTCATAAAGCACTATCAAACGATCATTTCAAACGAAATGAGCAAAACGATCCAAGAAGCTGAAAAAATATAATTAAAAGCGATTTTTATCGCTTTTTTTTCTTTTGCGTTATAATGAAAGTAATCAAAAAAAGAGAGGGGCATATAGATGTTAGCGATTGCATCATTTCAAGAAAAAATGAAGAAAAAAGGAATAGATTTTTCTTACACAACAAAAAATGATAATTTTCCGTATAAAGCCGTATTAACTTTTTCAAATGGGAAAACAATTGGATTAAAAGGAAGAAGTTTTAAAGACACACTTTATATCCATCCGATGGACGAATGTGATTTTAAAACGTGTACGAAGGAGCAATTGTGTTATATTTCGTATTTACTTTCATTCTTTGAAGAATTTTCAAAAGAAAAAAAAGTAAACAATCTTTTTCTTTATTTTTTTCCTATTTTAGAACTTTTACCAAAGAATGTTGTTTCATCTTTATTTTCGACATATGATTTTTTAAGCGGAGAGCATGCGTATTCGTTTGATAAACAAATCGAACCTTTGTACATTGTCACATCTGCTTATGTGAAAAGTCATGAAGAAAGCAAACTAATTTTATATACAAAAGCTTGTCAGATTTTGCTTTCCCTTATGCAAACATTACACGAACAAGAACCATTGTTTTTTTATAATGGAACGACCATTGCACATAAAAATGAGTTTCGCTTTCACTATCAAGATTATAAAGATACGTTATTTTTTTTAATTGAAGAAAACCATCTTGTCTTATCACTTAATTCTTCACCTAATAAAAAAATAAAAACGTCTCTTTTAGATCTCAAAACAACGGTTACTACTTTACTACAAGGAATAAAAAATCAACAACGAATCAAATTTTTGATGCAACCTAAACATTTTTATTTTACAGAAGTATTAGCACGAACACTTCATTCTACAGCTTTTCACTTTGAAAAACCTGTTCTTGAAATTTTATCTCGATATCATTCACCAACCGATATCGCTATTATGTGCGCAAACAGCTTGAAAAATGAAACGTATTTTAATTATGAACAAAAAAGTGTTTGTCTTTTTCGTTGTGGCAATTTTGTTTTTTTAGCAAAAAGAGGAGAAATTATCGACCATGATACCATCGACCATGTTGAAGAAATGTTTGTGAAATATGAAAAAATGATTCTTGATTCAATAGCGTTTCAAAAAGATTCGTTACAAAAAAAAGTAAAAAAGGAGATCTTATCATGAAAGAACAAACAAAAAAACTCGTAGAAGCATTCACAGAACAAATGAAGAAAAAAAACATTCGCTTTTCCTACACCGAACAACGTAAACCAGATGCTATACACTATCATTGTGCACTTATTTTTCCAGAAAGCAAAAGCATTCGTTTACACGTGAAATCAAAAAACAAAAAATTATTTCTTTCTCCACAATTCCTTCCTCTTGTCGCTTCTTTTTTAGAGGAAGAAAAAGTACACGTGTTTGAGTTATTTTCGTTTTGGCTCACGTTTGATGAAACCAAAAAACACGATACGTTTTTTATTTCAACGCATGGACCTAATGTATTTCTTAAACATGAAAGATATAAAGAATGGTTTAACGGACATGGATTTCACTCTATTTCCAAAGGAACTTTATCATTTTTGAATAAACATCGTCTTCTTGATTTTACAACCGAAGGTTTTATTTCATTATCTAACACATCACCTACAGCAGTAGCTCTTTCTTACATTGAAACATTTGAGCAAACACTTCTTACTTATACAAAAGCTTCGCCTTCATTGCATTTAAAAAAACAATTAAGTGTTAAAAAACCAATTTCATTTTATTATGAAGGACAAAGCGGAGAATTTTCGTTTGAATGGGTTAATGGTGAATATGTATTAAGCGAACCTCATCTAAAACGTGTTCAAAAAGTGAAAAGCCCTGAAGATGTTTCTGCATTTATTCATGATACGCTAGGATCGATTTCACAAAAACATCGCATTCGTAATTTATATAAAACACGAAAATATTTTTATGGTCAGTGGGCTACTTTGCTAGAAAAAAAACATCATGTCTATTTACCTGTTAAACAACTTCACGAACGCCTTTTAATGCATTGGTCGCCTGCTGAAATTGAAAACGTATGTGCCCGCGAAATTCAAAAAGAAACGTCGTTGGTTTGTTCAAAAAAAGGATATGCCTTTTTTGAACTAGGAGAACGTATTTTTATCACAGGAAAAGAAGTGTTATACGAAACACCTTCAGATCGTATAGAAGAAGCCTTTGAACAGTATGAGTCTTATATTATAAACGATTTAAAACAAGAAATCGATAACCAAAAACAAGCCATTTTATCTCAAAAAAAAGCTGCTTATTAAGCAGCTTTTTTATTATTTCATATGACCTGATTTTTCAATTTTTGTTTCTAAGTATTTTTCATTGTACGGAGATTCCCCACCCCAAAGAGGTGTATGACCTGAATGAGAAAGACCTGCTTGTTTTAACGCTTCTAGTTTTTTCGGATTATTCGTAATGAGCGTAACAGGCAATGGTCGCAAATGATTTAAGACTAAAATGGCATCTTCATACGAGCGAGAATCATCTCGAAAACCAAGTTCAAGATTCGCTTCAACTGTATCGTATCCTTGCTCTTGTAGTAAATATGCCATCGCTTTAGAAAATAAACCAATACCTCTTCCTTCATGATTCGCTAAATAAAAAAGAGCACCACTTCCTTTTTCAACGATCATTTTCATTGATTGTTTTAATTGATACCCGCAATCGCATTTTTGACTCCCAAAAATATCACCTGTGTGACAAATACTATGCATGCGAATAAGTGCTTCTTTGCTTTCGTTAAAATCACCATATACAAGAACACTCGATTGTTGCATATCCGCTAATTGAACCGATGATAACATCTCCACAATTCCCTCTGTCGTTGTTGGAAGCTCTTTGCACGTTAACCACGAGTACCACTGAAACATAACGGTTTTTTCTTCTAATTTAACAGGTAGTTGAATGGGTCCAACAAGGCAAACGTTTTCTTCTTTTTTTTCTAAAATAGTTATTTTTTCTGCTAAGATGTCTTTTACTTGTTTGTGTAACATAGTTCCACTCCTTTTTACGTCACTAATTCAAAATCAACCGTTTTAACCGATGGATTCATCCCCATCCATCCTTTTACTGTTTGTTCAAATGCTTCAGCATTTCCACTTACAAAAAACAAATGTTTCCCATTTTTTGACGTTTCTAGCTTCAATGTTTTTTCCAGTTCATGCGCAATTCGTTTTCCTGAATGGACCAACGTCACATGAGATCCTACAACTTCTTGAATAACGTCTTCTATTAATGGATAATGTGTACAACCTAATACCAATGTATCAATCCCTTTGTTCAAAATAGGTTTCAGAGATTGTTCGACAACCATTTTCATTTCTTTATTGGTTCGATGTCCCGCCTCAATCATTGGAACAAACAAAGGACAACTTAAGGATGTTACTTCTGTTTTTGTTTCAAGGGATTTTATCGCTTCTGGATACGCTCCACTTTCAATGGTTCTTGTTGTGGCAATCACTGCCGTTTTTTTGTTTTTGGTTGCCTCTACCGCTTCTTTTGCTCCTGGCTCAATGACACCAAACACAGGAATAGATAACATTTGCTTCACTTCATCTAATAAAATAGCCGTTGCCGTATTGCAAGCAATCACAAGTGCTTTTAATTTATATTTCATAATATAATGAATCATTTGCCATGTAAATTGTTTGATTTCTTCAGTGGAGCGATTTCCATATGGACATCTCCCCGTATCTCCAAAATAAATGACATCTTCAAACGGCAGATGGCGGAGGATTTCCTTTGCAACCGTTAATCCTCCAACACCTGAATCAATAACACCTATTTTCTCTTTCACACATTCCGCCTTCTCCCTTATTTTTTATATAGTTTTTTAAAAAAGAAAAAATTCCTAAAAAGGGGAATGAATAATGTAATTTTTCTCTACACTTTCTTCTATTCGTTCCATCATTTTTTCTTGCAAAAAATCTGCTTGAAATCGTTTTACTTCCTCTAACCCTTTTTTAATCATAGCCGTTCGTTCAGTCGGATGATCCAACATATATTCTACTTGGTTTTTCATCGTTTGCCAATCTTTCGAGTTAAACACTAAGCAATTTTCTTGATGACGAGTATATTCTCGATTTCCTCCATTATCCGCTGTTACAACCGCTGTTCCCGATGCCATAGCTTCAAGTGGCGGAAGAGAAAAAGCTTCAATTAATGACCCTGTCACAAACACCGTTGCCTCTCGTAACTCTTTTGCCAGTTCTTCTTGAGTTGGATTGACTACTTTAATAACATCTGAAAAAGGAACCGTGTCTTTTTCATTTGGCGTCATCCATACAAGATCAAACTCACGTGTTGCTTTTAATTCAATCAGCGCTTCAATCGTTTCATGAATTTGTTTTTGCACAACACTTGCTTGTCCCATCACGACTACGGTTGGTTTTTTCTTCTTTTCTCCAGGATAAAACAACTTCACATCAATGTCACAAGGATGTATGCTTGATTTTCTGCCATATTTTTTTTCTGTCCACTGAGATAAAAAAGAAGAAACGCTCATAATTTCAATAGGAAGAGAAAAAAATAAACGCAACAATTGATACGACCTTGGATGATCAGAAAAAATATCATAATCTCCTTGTGAGTAATAAAACACATGATTAAAATTTTTCCACAAAGGATAAACATAATCCCAATGAGGCGCAATAGCAATCGGATGTGTTTTGGCAATTCCACTTAATTCTTCATCACTTTTATATGTATGAACAAGATACGTTTCATCAAACAAGGTAATTTCTTCTTTTACATTTGATTCTTCATAAGGAATAAATAACGTTACATCGTAGTGGTGTTTTTTTAACATTTTTTCCATTTTAAGTAACATTTTCATACCACCTGTTTTTTGAAGATGAGGAAGAAACAACGCTACGCGTTTGATTTTTTCTTTTTCTTCTTTTTCTTTCAGTTCCGTCGGAAACAAGGTTTCAATTTCTTGTTTTACTTTTTGGTATTCAAGTGGCATTTTATCTTTGTAATAAGACATTAAGTTATACAAACTCGGGAAGTTTTTTGGTAACATATCGTACGCCGTTTTCGCTTTTTCAATATGCCCATCTGTTAATAAATGCGTCGCTAATAAAAAAATTTTGCGTTCTTTAATAGGTGTTTGCCAAAATGTTTGAATTTCTGTCATTCTTTTTTCACCTATTGTTTTTAATGCTTCATTTATCTTTTGCATTTGAATCATTTTGTTCACCTCTTTTTATCTCATTCTTCTTTTTTTATTTTTTCCTTTTACAAAAAAAAAAGAAAGAGCAACTAATTTGTTAGGCTCTTTTTTGTTCATCTAGTATTCCTAGACTAATCGCTATGCATTTATCGATTTCTTTTATTTTATCTTCTCGAAGTTCACCAATTTTATCTCCAAGTCTTGATAAATCTACTGTTTTTATTTGTTCAGCTAAAAAGGTAGAATTAATAAATTTCTTTTCAATAGCTTGTTGTTTATTTTTAAAGTTTTCTGGTAAAATTTCTTTATGTGTTGGTATTTTACGTTTATTATTAGTTGATTTTGTTAAAACCCCTACAATCGTTGTAGGACTAAATTTATTCCCTTTATTATTTTGAATAATGACGCAAGGTCGCTTTCCTTTTTGTTCAGAACCTTGCCCTTGTGGTAATTCCACCCAATATACTTCCCCACGTTTTATATTCATGCTGTATCATCCTTTCATCTTGTTTTCTCTTTTTTCTTATCATAACCTATTTTAGAAAGAAATGTTAAAAAAAATTCAACCCTAAACTTACTTTTAATCCTTCTTTAATTTCTTCCCATTTTTGTACAGATTTTACTTTTCCTATTTTTTTCGTAAATGTATGCGGAGACAGCGGACGAATTTGTTCTAATAATACAAGAGATGAGAAATGAAGCCCTGTTTCACTCGGTGATAAAGAAATATGAACAGGCAATTTCTTTTTTTTCTTTGTCGTTAACGAAGCAACTAATATTTGATTCGTTGATGTACTTTTATGCAATATTAACACAGGTCTTTTTCCGCCTTGTTCCGATCCTATTGATTCATGTAGCTCTACATAATAAATATCCCCCTTTTTCATCTTTTTAATCACCTCTATTACATGTAATATGCACTTTTTTTCAAAAACATGCATAATTTCTAAAATATTTTGATGTTTTTTGACATATACTATCGCTAGAGGAGGTGCGCAGCCTATGGGTTGTTTTTTGCAACAAAAAGATAAAGTCTTTTTATTCCCTTTTGATGGAATCGAACAAGTGATCTTATCCGTCGAAAATGCAATTGTCGAAAAAACCCCTACATTTTGGATTATTAAAGAAATTAAAAAAGGGACAAAATTATTTCATCCTACTCATTTTTTTATTAAAGATGGCACAATGATTGATAATTATTGCCATTTTTGTCTTTTTCGCCTTCGTGCAATGAATACTGGTTGTCAAACCTGTTTTTTTAATCCCGTCCATCCAACCTCTTTTAACAGCATGGATATTCGTTCTCTTATTTCTTCCCTACGAAAAAAAGGATATTACCAAGTGGATGTTCACATTTTTAAAGAAGAAAATCGATTATATAAACATCAACAACGCGAAAAATTAAAAAGCAAGTAACCAAATTGGTTACTTGCTTTTTTAGTGACATTTAATTAATACATTTTCAACAAACTCTTGTTTGAATAATTCTTCTAATGTAGTAAGATGCGTTTTTCCTTCGTGATCAATGGTATAATATACAAACCCTTTTTCATTTTCATATTTTTCAAGTAATCGATGCATATCATCCCAATTTTCTTTCATTCGAAGTTTGTTTAATTCAAACGTAATATTTCTCACTTTCTTTTGTTCTAATAATTGTTCCATTCCTAAAAACGCATGATATTCTCCGCCTTCAATATCAACTTTGATTAAATCAATACATTCATATTGATTTACGTATATATCTAAAGGCTCTGCTTCCACTTTCACTTTCTTAAATGTATCAATCTTAAACATATCATCGTACGCTTGATCAGGTGCAAAAATGGAACTATTACCCATTAATTTTTCACTTACATTAAATTCTAATACGTCTTTTTTAGAATAAATGGCTTTGTTATGAATTTCTCCTTTTGTAAACAAGCCATTTAACGATGCGTTTTCTTCTAACAATCCAAACACTTTATCATTGGCTTCATAAGATACAATTTTACCCGTATCTCCCACTAAATACGACGCTAATACACTGAAATATCCGAGATTAGCTCCTACATCAAATACGATATGACCTGGTTTTAAATGAGTCATAAAAAACTTTGTCAATCCTCTATCAAAAACACCTGTTAACACCAATGAAGGCATTAAACTAAGATCACTTGCTGATGCAACTAAAATACCTCCCCATTGCGTGCGAATAAGCATTCGATCATTTCCTATATATGTACCATTCATAATTCCACCCCTATTTTTAAGTTGTCTTTTGTATATTCTTTTTAAATGGTTTTGATACCTCTAAAACCACTTAATAAATTTGAAATAAAAAACCAAGCATCTTATAGATGCTTGGTTTTTTATATTTTTCGTAAACTTTTTTTCAAATAACCACCTTGACCAGTATCATTATCAAACCCCACGATATAAACGTGTTCGTTATTTAACATTGCTACTTGATAACGAGCGTAATGAGGATGGCTTTTTTGAAAATAACGCGCTAATTCTTGTTTATTTGTACAAATATCAATCACAGAACCAAATCCCATGATTTGTTTTTGATTAAGGACCATGACTTTTTGTTGAATAGGAATCACTAAATTGTCACCTCATTTAAAGTATAGCAAAAATAACGAAAAATATGTTATTAACGAATGACAATTTTTTCTTTCGTTACACCGACAGAAAGCGTTGTTTTTTCTTCTTCAATTAATTTGTCGGCTACTAAGTCTTTCATCTTATCGATCTCTCTTCGCAGCGTACGTGCACCAAACTCAGGATCAAATCCTATTTTGGCAATATGCTTAATAAACGCCTCGCTAAACGATAGGTCAATACCTTGTTCTCCCACTTGTTCTTTTACTTCTTCTAGCATTTTGCGTGCAATTTCCACCATGTTTTCTTCAGATAACGTATTAAACATTAAAATGTCATCTAAACGATTTAAAAATTCAGGTTTGAAATAATCTTTTAAACGTCCTTTTACACGTTCTTCTAGATCTTGTTTTTGTGCCTCTTCATTTTGGCTAAACCCTAATTTCTTTTTATTTACCGTGTACACGTCACTTCCCGCATTACTTGTCATTAAGAAAATTGCATTTTTTGCATCAATGACACGTCCTTTAGAATCCGTAATTCGTCCATCTTCAAACAATTGTAAAAGCAAGTTTAACACATTTGGATCTGCTTTTTCAATTTCATCAAATAAAACCAAACTATACGGTTTGCGTCGCAACACTTTGGTTAATTTTCCTTCATCTTCATGTCCTACATATCCTGGAGGAGAACCGATTAATTTTGATACCGTATGTTTTTCCATAAATTCACTCATATCAAATCGGATCATACTTTCTTCACTTCCATACACCAATTTTGCCACGGATTTCGCTAATTCTGTTTTCCCTACACCCGTTGGACCTAGTAGTAAAAAGACACCGATTGGACGTTTTGGATCTTTTAATCCCAATTTGTTTCGACGAATAGAACGAGAAATCATATCAATTGCAGCATCTTGCCCTTTTACATATTTCTTTAAATCGGGCGCCAATGTTTTTAGTTGTTCTTTTTCTTGCTTGTTTACTTTTATTGGTGGAATTCCTGTCCAATTTCCCACAATGATTGCAATATCATCTTTTGTTACTAAGATATGTTCTTTTTTCTCTTGTTCTTTTTTTGCTAATTTTGTTAGTTTTTTTACAATTTTTTCTTCTTCTTTTACGATTGTTTTTGTTCCTTCAAAATCCAAATTCATAATGGCATTCTTTTTTTGTTCCAATAACGTTTTAAGCGTTTCTTCTAGCCCCACAATTTCTTCTGATTTTGTTGAATACGCGATCTTTTTCATCGCACAAGCTTCGTCCATTAAATCAATCGCTTTATCAGGTAAAAAACGATCACTTATGTATTTTTGCGCTAATACAACGGCTGAATCAACGGCATCTTCTTCAATACTTACTCCGTGGTATTCTTCATATTTTTTTTGTACACCTTTTAAAATTTGAATGGCTTCTTCCGCGCTCGGTTCTTCCACTTGAATAGGTTGGAAACGACGTTCAAGCGCAGCATCTTTTTCAACATATTTACGGTATTCTTCTCGCGTTGTTGCTCCGATAATTTGAAGTTCTCCTCTTGCAAGCATCGGCTTCATAATATTAGATGCATCGACTGCACCTTCTGCTCCACCAGCACCAATTAACGTATGAAATTCATCAATTAAAAGGATAATGTTTTTTTGATCAATAACTTCTTCTAAAATTTTCTTCATACGTTCCTCAAATTCACCGCGATATTTTGTCCCTGCAATAACACTTGCTAAGTTTAACGAAATAATACGTTTTGTTTTTAAATCCTCAGGCACATCTCCTGTTACAATTCGCTGTGCAAGCCCTTCAGCAATAGCAGTCTTTCCTACACCAGGCTCTCCAATTAAAACAGGATTGTTTTTACTTCGACGACTTAATACAAGTACCGTACGTTCGATTTCTTTTTTACGTCCAACAACAGGATCAATTTGTCCTTTAAAAGCAAGATTTGTTAAATCTTTACCGAACTTTAATACAAAGAGATTTTCTTTTTGTTCATAGGAAGCAGTCTTTTTTTCCGTCTCTTTCTTTTTAAATTGTTCATCTTTTGGGAATGAATTAATGATTTGTTTAATAATATCAATCCCCATCTCATTAATAGACGGAAGTTCTCCTTTTTGAGACTTCTCCAGATAACATTTTAAACAAAGAGACATTTCTTCTTTTGACTTTGTTTTTTCTTTATCCAATTTTACTACAGCATATCTTGAATCACAAACTTGACAAATGTTTAATTCCATTTTAAATAACCTCCATTCTATAAATAAGGGGTGATACTACTTTGAATATATTAATTGGTTTACTAACTGCTTGCTTGGTTTTGCTTCTGTATCGTTACATCGAAAAGGTTCCATTTAGAGAAATCAAATTCATTTCCATTTTCTTTCTCTTATTTACTATATTTTGTTCCTACATGTATAAACCTTCTCAATCCCTTTTATGGTGGCTCGCTTTTTCTCCACTTTTTTATACATGTTTCGACGATCTACGAACAAAAACATTGGATATACGGATACCGTTAATAGTTACTTTAATTTTCTTTTTAATTCAGCAAAACCCTTATAATTTCTTTTTATCTTTTTTAACTTTTGGTCTCTTTTTAGCTTTTTCTTTGATCACAAGGGAGAAAATAATTGCTCAAGGAGATGCCTATATCTTTTTACCTTTATCTCTTTTTGTAGGACATGAATGGATATTGGGCACTTTATACTTAAGTTTTTTGCTGGGTATTTTTATCTCTACTATTGAAAAAGTGTTTACCAAACAAGAAGAGCATGCATTCACACCTTTTTTCATTTTAGGAAGCATGATTATTGCATCAGATTTTCACTCAACTGCTTTTGCTTTAGGCGCAACTTTTTCCATGATTCCTTGCACGTTTCTTTTGTTATGGCTTAAGAAGAAAAAGCATTGACTTATTCTTTTCCTGAAGTATAAATAAGGTATGGGGGTGACAAAAATTATGTCAAAAGAAAACGAACTATTATTAGCACAATCGACAAATGGAAATGTTTATACAACGCCAGAAGTAATTCGCTTTATTTCACAATTAGCATCTAAAGAAGTAGAAGGAGTAGGAGATTTAACGAGCAAACTCGTTGATTTGTTTGCTTCTAAATCCAAACACGTCTCAGTTGAAGCACATGAAGATTTATTGAGAGTAGAAGTTTCTATTAGTGTTTTTCATGGTTATAAAGCGATTGATGTCGCACGTAAAGTTCAATTCGCCATCAGCGAAGCATTAAAAATTAATTTTGAATTAGAGGATGTTCATGTGGATGTCGTGATTAAAGAATTACTACTTGCTCCATCTTTTGGAGAAGAATAAAAATAGGACAATGTCCTATTTTTTTTAATAAAAAAGAAGAAAGGGTAATCACATGAAAACACTTGAAAAAATAAATCAAGAATGGAAAAGCTATTTAAAAAAAGAACGCATTCGTTTTCTTGTTAAAAATAAACTTGCTTATGTCGAACACCTAGAACAAATGAATGTTATTGATGTAAATTGGCGAAAAAGTGCGTATTCTTTTGAAAAAAATCTTCATATTATTGCGTTTCAATACAAACAGTATGAATTTCATTACCGTAAACATGATATAGGTGGCGAATTTTCTTATGGAAACAATACGTTAACGGAGTGTTTATCTGAAGATTGTATTACACTATTTAAAAGAACTTCTTCGTTCCAATTAAAAAAGCGACAACGTCGCTTTTTATTTTTCCCATGTTTTTCGTTGCTTTTCTTTTGCTTCCATTAATACAGCATTTAATCTTGCCAATTCTTTTTTACTTTCATCTTGGTCTTTCATTTTATATTGTTCAACAGCCATTGCCAACGCGTCATAATTTCGATGACCTAATGTTTCGATGATAATATCATAAGAAGCAATTCGTGAATTAATCATATCTAAAAAGATTGAACGAATTTGTTCATCTTTTACGACTGTTTCATCATTTTCCACCGAATCATACAGATCTTGCTGCGCTTTTCTTGTGTTTCTTGCTTCAGTTAGCAACTCATCAAATTTTGTTTTTTTCACTTTTGCACTATCTAATTTTTTTACAAGTACTTCATCCACTTTTTCAGATGCAGTTAACGTGACTGCATGATGATTAATAAATTGAAGGGTTGAGGCATTTGAACTTGAACCAAATGGCATGGAACAACCTGATAAAAAAATTAAAGATAACACGAAAAGAGTGATAATTTTCTTCATACTCCCCCTCCTCTATGCCATCCTTATAAATTTTCTCATTAAAAAGTCAATGTTTCCTTTCCTTTTTTCTTCATAAAAAAAGCTTAAGGCATATGCCTTAAGCAGTTTGTTTTTCCTTCTCTTCTTTTTGTTTTTCTTTTTCTTCCACTTCTTTTAATTTTTGTTGCGCTACCCAACGAATTGCATTGTTTTCATGTGTACAAAGTTTTTTCAAATACTCTTTATCTTGATGAATATCCCAAACTTCTACCACATAAGCTTTTGGATACTCGTCATCTTCATCAGGAAGAGCGACGATTTCTTTTAACTGGGCAATCATATCATTATAGCGTTTTTGCTTTTCAATTAATTTTTGCATTTCTTCTGTATCCACTGCAGGCTTTTCTTGTTTAAATGCATCCGCTTCTTCTTCGCTATAAATGTCATACATTTTCATATACGCACTTCGAAGAAATGAACGATCCATGCCTCGTTTAATCGCAACAGATTGCTTATACGCATTTTTTGTGGTGGAATCACTTGCTTCTCCACTTTCAAAACTGCATGAACCATCAGGAAAACGACACGTAATCATATAGTAAAATCCACGGTTGTTATAGTTATTTGGTGTATCTTCTAAACGAGGGACATCCCACGTTGCACCTACATACTCTGCTAATTTTAAAACACCTGTGTGTTTAATAATTTGATTTCCTTGAATTTCCCACACATCTTGTTCAGGATCAATAATTTCACCCAGTTTTTTCACTTCTACCTCTTCTTTTTCATCAATCATTACAGTTCTTGAAATTTCTCTTTCTAAAATTTCCATATGATCTTCTCCTTTCGTAATACTGGTTATATACCCATTATACACAAGTCATATGCTTTTTAGTATCATTTTTCTTAAAAAAATAAAAATGTTTTTCTTCCTATTTAAATGGAGACAAATTCAACGAATACGTAAATTTTTTCTTTGCTTTTTGAATAAAATATGTTATATTTTATATAGACATCGAATATAACTACATAGAGAAATCTTTTCAAAAAAAAGCAAGAAAAAACCTTTTTTTTCCACAACGTATAGTTAATTCATGCTATACTATTTTTGTAGCAAACGTTACAAGTTCATTTCAATAAAAATGAAAAAAAGTAAAAAGTTTTTACACCATCTTTCATTTTTATAGTACAATGAATATGTAGCAAAAAAAATAAGGATAAATCCAAGGGAGGAAATTTAATTATGTTTATGGCACAATTACAACAATTCACTACTAAATTCATGGAGGCGCACCGCGACGAGAAAATGTCAGTTCGTTTATCACTTAACATCATCGGTGGAGCTGGTAAAGGTAAAACTGAAATGGTTGAAGCACAAGCGACAGATTTAGACATGGCAGTTGTAGCACCTCGTGCAGGTGAGTTAGAAGGTGGAGAGTTCACAGGTATTCCACGTGACGAGAAAGTTGGAAATGTTACTGTAATGAAATATGCATTACCAGGATATCTTCCACACTATCGTTTAGATGCGAATGAAGAGCCAGAAGTTTGGGAAGATGATCAAGGCGTAAAACGTAAACGTCTGAACATTAAACTTTTAGGAGCTGCTGTTAAAAACCGTAAAGCCCTTGAAAAGAAACACGGAAAAGGATGGGAAGAGAAAGTTAAAGGAGTTGTTATCTTCCTAGACGAAGTAAACCGTGCACAGGACGATCAAACGAAAATGAGTATTTTCCAATTACCTGAAAAATACGCAATTCATACGTATGAAGTTCCTGATCACTGCGTAGTACTTGCTGCGATGAACCCATCAACTGATGAGTATCAAGTAAATGAAATGGACCAAGAGAAAGCATTCATGAACCGTTTCATTCACGTACGCGCAGAATCACGCACACAAGACTGGTTAGTATGGGCTGACCGAAACGAAGTTGATTCAGCTATCACAAGCTATATCAATGCTGATCCATCTGCTCTTTCAGATGCAGAAGAACACTTTGAAATTAACGTACCATTAACACCTCGTTCTTGGGGTAAAGTTGTTGCTACGCTATTAAAAGATTTAGATCTACGTAGCTTTGACGACGGTATCGTTCGTGAAGTCTTATCAGGTGTTGTTGGTAGTATTCATGCTAATAATTTCGTGAACCACATGAAAGAAAACATGGATAAAGTTGTAACTGGTGAAGAAATCTTAAAAGATTACAAAAAAGTACAACGTAAAGTTACTGACGCAGTGAAGAAAAACCGTATGGATTACCTAGACCAAGTTACTCGTAACTTATATGTAATTCTTTCGGAAGAAAGCAACATTGAAAAATACGAAGTAGAGGAAAACATCGAGAACATTGAAAAGTTCTTAGGTGACCTTCCACCAGAAGTACGCATGACATTCGTTCAGCAATTAGTGCAGTTCGATCATGTTAATGAGCTTTTAGGAGCTTCAGACGTTGTGTTTGAAATTCTTAATGCAGATGCAACAAAAGCTCACAGCTCAAACTAAGATTTTGGTATAACTTTTAATTTTACACAGCATTCTTACTTGTTTAAGGATGCTGTGTTTTTTTCTAAAAAATGAGAAATTTATGCTTTTTAATTACACACTGATTTTATTTTGGTGTATAATTGATATGTAAGTATAAAGGAAAAAAAACAATTAGAAAACTGAGGAGGAATTAGTTATGACAGTATCGCCAATGATGACAAAACAAAAAGCACTAGAGCAGGTAGCCGATGATATTATCGTACTTTTAACAAAGGAGCCTTTTTACGCTTATTTACTTGTTAAAATGCAAAAAGTAATCGACCAACGTGTACCTGTAGCAGGAGTATCCGTAATAAACGGTGATATTAAGCTTTACATTAATCCAGAAGGGTATTTATCTTATACGAAGCCTGAACGTTTATTTATTTTAAAACATGAAGTGCTTCATATCATCAATATCCATTACCTACGTCGTCGCGATCGTGACCCATCTTTATTTAACGTAGCAGCAGATATTGCCATCAATCAATTAATCGAATCACCGTATTGCCAGTTCCCTGTCGATGCACTTCGTATTGATTCTTGGAAAAAAGATAAAGGATTTGTACTTCCAGAAAAAGAACCAGCGGAAACGTACTATCAACTTTTATGGCAACGTGGAGAGCAACTTGATTTACCGCAAGATTTATTAAATAGCGTTGTAGGACGTCATTTAAGCGGAGGTGCTTGTTCAAATTGTGGCGGAACAGGTCATGAACCAAAACCTGAAAAAATCAAAGGTGTTATTTCTTCTATCGATCACACGCGTCAAACATTGGATGTAGAAGGGAAATTCATTCACGCAAACAGTGACACTGAATATGCAAGTGTTGATGGTTCTCCTATCACATTTGATGATTTAGATGTTGGTACAATTGTAGAAATCGAATCCAAAACAATGGGTGGATACAAACGTACTGCTCTTAGCGTTCAAACAAAAAATATTCAAGGTAAAATTGAAAACATCGATGATACGAAAAAAGTATTAAAAGTCGATGGAAAAACAATCACAACCACAAAAGACACTGAATATTTTGATGCTGATGACAATGAGATTGCTTTTGATGATTTAGAAGCAGAAGTAAATGTAGAAATTGAAGCAGATTTCGTTAAGAAAATTGCTGATGGATACATGTACGATGCGTTAAAAGTAAACATCAAAAAAGAAGAAGAAGATAAAGATGATAAAGATCAAAACGATGACAGTTCAGGAGACGGTAGTGGTGATGATTCTTGCTCATGCTGCGGAGGTTCTGGAAAAGATCCAAACGGTGGTCAAGGTCAAGGAAACGGCGAAGGTCGTGCACCTGGTTTTGCTAATCTTCACCCAACTTGGGATGAATCAACGGAAGTTTCAGAGCAATTAGCTGAATCAATTGTCCGTTCTATGATTCAAGAAGCTTATCAAAAATCACGCGGAACTGTCCCAGGAAGCATCAAACAAATGATCGAAGATATCTTGAAATCTAAAGTAAACTGGCGCGCTATTTTACGTAATTTCGTAGCAAAACGTCGTTCGACGAAAAAATCTGCTACTTGGAGAAAACGTAGTCGTCGTCTAGGTACAATGGTTCCAGGAAACAAGAAAAATCGTCAATTAAGCCTTGTTGTAGCGATTGATACGTCAGGTTCTGTATCAGATAAAGAATTATCCATGTTCGCAGGAGAAATTCAAAAAATTTATCAAAACGGTGCAGACATTGTCATTATCGAATGTGACGCTGATGTTCAAAACGTCTATAAATACGATCGTAAGATCGATAAAAAAGGAAAAGACGGTTTAACATTCGCTGGTCGAGGTGGAACGGATTTCCGTCCTGTGTTTAATTATATCGATGAAAAACGCGATAAATTAATCCAAACAAAACCTGATGCCATCATTTTCTTAACAGATGGTTACGGTCCAGCACCTGACTCTTACAAAACGCCTACTTTATGGTGCTTAACGCCAGGTGGTCGCCGTCCATATGGTTCTTCCATGAACGGAGAAGTAAGTTGGGGTTCTTGTATCACATTAGAAGATTAATGTTTAAAAAAGACAACGCTATGCGTTGTCTTTTTTTTAATAAAATTTAAATGGATTATTGTACAATTCGAAAAAGACTTTTCCTTTTACATCTTTTTCTTTTACAGGACCTAATAATCGGCTGTCATAACTATTGTTTCGATTATCACCCATCACAAAAACAGTTCCTTTTGGCACGGTTATTTTTTCAAAATCCGCATCGATCTTTTCTTTAATATATGATTCTTTTACTTTCTTTCCATTTCGATATAAGAAACCGTCTTTGATTTCAATTGTATCACCTGGAAGACCCATCACACGTTTAATGATTCGTTTTTCTTCTCCTTGAATATTCGCTTTTACAATAACTACATCTTTTCGTTCTAAATGCGAAAAGCGTTGCGTTAATTTTTCTGCAAAAACAACATCATTATTTTGAAAAGTTGGTTCCATCGATTGACCATCAATATAAATAACATCAAATACATACATTTTAATCACAAATGTCAGGACAACGCCGATAATAATGGCAAATGCCCATTCTTTTATTTCTTTTCTCATCATTTCACCTTCTTTATTTTTTTCGTACTCTTACATTATTAAAAATAATTATATTCAATTCCTTTTCTTTGTGCAAAAGTTTTGTTAATCTTTTTTCAAGGAGGGGAGTCACGTCATGGACGCAGAAAATATTCTACGAAACTTAATCAAACAAGAAGAATCAAAAGACAAAAAATATATTTTGTTTATGTTATTAAAATTTTTCGAACTAGTTAAATTAGTTGAAAATAAACAGGATTATCTTCCTTTAATCGCGTATCAAAACGGACATTTTATGCTTATTTACAATGATCCATCAGCAGATAATATGGAATATATTTTTACAGATAACGAGGAAATTCTAATAATTTTGCAAAAGCTTTTTTATGAAAATAAAAGCATTTATTTCTATTGCGATGAACTGGATAACCGTTTATCACCTGAGGAAATACTACAAAAAATAAATGAAGCTGTTAAAAATAATGACAAAGAATCCTTTGATTATTATGCTTCAAAATTCAAAGAATAGAGGTGAAATTATGAAAATAGCATTAGTTGGTCCTTCTGAATTATCCGCTTACGATAAAAAAGATATTCATAATTATATCGACGCGATTGCCCAAGAACATGAAATTGCAATCTTAGCTTATCGTTCCATTGAAATTGAAGTGTTCAAATATTTTGTCAATCATTCAGAACTTGCGCCTAAATTACATATTTACACTTTTCAAAAATTAATTCATATGCCTGAAGCATTGCGCACATCCATTGAATTTTTGATTTCACAAGGTGCGAGTTATCAATCACTTGAACACGATGAAATTCTTGTCAATCGTGCCACATATGTTGGAGCTTGGCGTGATATTATTGATGAGTCTGATTTAGTGGTCAGTTTTTACGATAGTAAAAAAACCACCCTCATGATTCCGATTGATGAAGCAAAAAGTAAAAACAAAAAAGGTCTTGTTTACTATTTGCCTGGTTTAAACGAAGATAAATTTAAACAAACAGCCGATAAAAAAATGCGTTTTGTTTAAAAAAATAAGAGCAGAAATTCTGCTCTTATTTTTTATTGGAATGTGCCAACCTGCCTGCTCCAGCCGCAATGATCGCGCACAAAATATCATCTAAAAATGTATGTACAACGCCTTCTTTTTTCTCATTGTATCGGGCGATAATGCCTGGTTTTTCTTTATCTAACCAACCAAAATTCGTTAAACTAATACTTCCATACACATTGGTAATGGATAGGGCTAATATTTCATCAATCCCATATAAAGGTTCATCACGTTCGACAATTGATTGAAGAGGTTCAGGCAATAATTTTTTCTCCGCTAGTTCATCTAATGCAATTCCTGTCATTACTGCATGTTGTACTTCTCTTTTTTCTAATACTTTTAAAATTTGTTTTTCACATATATCTCTTGTTAAATGTTCATGATATTTTAATTGAATATCATAAAGTATCTCCGCTAATTCATGTAAATTAACTTGTCTGTTTTCTAACATTTGTAGTGTTTCTTTTAACATAATACGTCACCTCTTTATATGGGATCATACCTTTTTCTTTTAAAAAAGGCAATATATTGTTTGTTGATAAAAAACGGATTCCTTTTGAAATCCGTTTTTTATTTTTATTTTGCAAAATATCGATTAACTGATGTAACAACTGCTGTTGCAAATTGATCTTGAATCGTTACATTTTTCATTCGAGTCAAATCATTGGTATTGGTCATAAAACCAATTTCAAGCAGTGCAGCTGGCACTGTATTATATTTTAATACATAATAATTTGCAGGTTTAAATCCACGATCATATGTTTTCATAACAGGATAGATATTTTGTTGTATTAACATCGCTAAACGCTTACTTTCTGAAGGTTTAGGGTTGTTTTCTGAATAAAATGTTTCTGTTCCGTACGCACTTGCATATTGATAGGCATTTGCATGAACGGAAATATAAATATCCGCATTATTGGCAGCAGACATTTTAGCACGACAGCTTAGTTCCGCTGTATCGCTTGTGGCATATTTATCACATTCACGATTGGTTTCGCGAACCATCACAACTTTATATCCTGCATTTTGAAGTTTTGTTCTTATTTTAAGCGAATACGTTAACGTGATATCTTTTTCTAACGTTAATCCATCAAATGATTTTGAACCAGGATCTATACCTCCGTGTCCAGGATCAAGTAAAATTGTTTTTCCTGTACTTGGAACTGTTGGTGTCGGTGTTGTTCCTGTAACCTCTCCAATGTATGCTAGAGATACCCATCCTTTTACACTTCCGTAGGTTATATTTGCCCATCCATTAGATGTTTGTGTATATTCAACAACATTTCCTTTTTGAAGTGTCCCAACGATGCTATAAGCAGTACCAGCTCCGCTTCTTACGTTTAAGGAATCTGCTATTACTTGCCCTTTTTTCGTGGTGACAACAGGCGCTGTAGGCGCTTCTTTTACATTTGGTTTGATCCATTTGTTTCCTAACCATGTTTGAATTAAATACCATCCATCTCCGCTATTTTGAACAATTGTTACCGTTTGCGGCGAAAAACTTCCTTCCGCTTTCCCTGTTTTACTACTGTAAAATGATGTTTCTTTTGTTAGCGTAATTTTTTGCACTGAAGGCGTTGTTGTACCTGTGGACGCTGGAATTTTCAATACTTGTCCAACGATTACTGTATCTGTTGTCATTCCATTTGCACTTTTAATAGAAGACGTACTTACATTGTATTTCACACTAATACTATATAACGTATCGCCTGATTTTACGGTATAAGTTGTTACTCCTTCTTTTATGTTTGGCTTGATCCATTTATCTCCAAGATATGTTTTAATTAAATACCATCCATCTCCGCCGTTTTGAATAACCGTTACTTTTTGCGGCGAGAAACTTCCTTCAGCTTTCCCCGTTTTACTGCTATAAAACGATGTTTCGCTCGTTAATGTAAGGATAGTTTGTCCTTCTTTTACATTCGGTTTAATCCATTTATCTCCAAGATATGTTTTAATTAAATACCATCCGTCTCCACTGTTTTGGACTACTGTTACTTTTTGTGGAGAAAAACTTCCTTCAGCTTTCCCTGTTTTGCTGCTATAAAACGATGTTTCACTTGTTAATGTAAGTGTTGACGCAATCGTTTTTATATACTGACTGGAAACCCATCCAGTTCCCCCATTAAATGATACATTAGACCACCCTCCACTTTCACTTATGACCGTGACGGTTTGTCCAATTACTAGTTTTGCTACTATGCTATTCGACGTGCTCGGACCTGAACGAACATTTAATACATCCGCTGTTACTTGCCCTTGCTGCACCGTAGCAGCAAATGCAACATTTGTATTAATTTTCCCTTTTCCCGTAGAAACAGAAAAAGGTATTCCAGAAATTAAAACAAATGTAAACATCAAAGACGAAATTTTTCGTTTCAATGATACCCCCTCCTTTATAATTTTTTTTGTAGCCCGTTTTGATTTTATGGAAAAATAGAAAGGAGTAAAGAAAAATGAACAAATTAATTTCTTTTTTAGCTCAATTTTTTGTTTCAATTCTACGTATGTGCCTTGTAGGAGGCGCTGTTACGGGAGGCGTTCTTTACTTTATTAACGGTTGGCTTTCTCGCAGTTACGGAGAAGTGAATTTAGTTATTATCGTGTCTTCTTTTTGCTTTTTTCCTTTGTTTTTTGCATTATTTTTCGAAATTTTGTTCTATGAACGAAGAAAATACAAAAGAAAATTAGACAAACGCCGTTCCCTCTATACAAATGAATAAAAATATTTTATAATAGTTTTATAAATTTTGAGGGGGTATTTTTTATGAAGAAATGTACAAATTGTAATGAACGTCCAGGTGTCATTCATTTTCAAAAAATTTTCGGCGAAACAGGTTCTGATGAGCTCCTTTGTACAGAATGTGCCCAAAAAAAAGCCCTTGGAAATATTCAAAATCAATTTCCAAATTTTGACTTTGATAAAGTATTAGGTATGTTTGAAAATGCATTCAAACCTCAAGATGACGAGGACGAAGAAGATTTTAAAGAAGAAAATAAAACAACTTATACAGGAAAGCCAGGAACAAATCAAAAAACAAAAAAGCGTTCTTCTCGTACACGTAGAGGAATTTTAGATGAATATTGCACAGATCTTACACAATTAGCACGAGACGGAGAAATCGATCCAATCATTGGACGAAACGATGAAATTGAGCGTGTGATACATATTTTAAATAGACGTACAAAAAATAATCCTGTTCTAATTGGAGAACCAGGTGTAGGTAAAACAGCAGTAGCAGAAGGCTTAGCGTTACATATTATTGAAAACAACGTTCCTGAAAAATTAAAAGATAAACATGTGTTATCTTTAGACATTACCTCTGTTACAGCAGGAACGATGTACCGAGGAATGTTTGAAGAGCGCATGAAACGAATCGCAAAAGAAATTGAAAAACGCGATGACATTATTTTATTCATCGATGAACTTCATATGATTATGGGCGCAGGTAGTTCAATGGAATCAAACATGGATGCAGCGAATATTTTAAAACCTTATTTAGCTCGCGGAAAAATGCAAATGGTTGGCGCTACAACTCTTGAAGAATACCGTAAAATTGAAAAAGATTCAGCGCTTGAGCGTCGTTTTCAAATGGTTCAAATTGAAGAACCTACATTAGCTGAAACGATCGATATTTTAAAAGGTCTTCGTTCTAAATATGAAGAATTCCACGGGATTACCTACAGTGAAGAAGCACTGGAAGCATGCGCAAAACTAGCAGATCGTTATTTATCTGAACGTTTTATGCCTGACAAAGCGATTGATTTAATGGATGAAGTAGGATCTCAATTTAATTTATCCATCACCAAAGAATCAAATGATCCTCGTGAGAAAAAAATCGAAGAACTAGATGAAAAAGAAAAAGAAGCAGCTTCTACCGAAGATTATCAAACAGCAATGGAATATCGTCAACAACGTATCCGTTTAGAAATTGCTCTTGAAAATGAAAAGAAAAAAACGTACGAAGTGAAACCTTTCCATATTGAACATATCGTTGAACAAATGACAGGAATTCCTGTTTCAAAAATTAACGATGAAGATCAAAAAGGATTAACAACCCTTCTTACACGTTTAGAATCTAAAGTCATTGGTCAACATAAAGCGGTTGAAGAAGTAACCAAAGCCATTAAACGAAATCGTATTGGAATTCGAAAAACGAAAAAACCAGTTTCTTTTCTTTTTGCAGGTCCAACAGGTGTAGGGAAAACGGAATTAACAAAACGAATCGCAGAAGAAGTAATGGGGGACAAAGATGCAGTTATCCGCTTTGATATGAGTGAATTTATGGAAGAACATACTGTATCAAAATTAATCGGTGCACCTCCAGGATATGTAGGACACGAAGATGCTGGTCAATTAACAGAGAAAATTCGTCGCAGACCTTACTCTATTATTTTGCTTGATGAAATTGAAAAGGCGAATAAAAAGATTTTAAATTTACTTTTGCAATTGTTTGATGAAGGACGTTTAACCGATTCTCATGGAAAAACGGTTGATTTTTCAAACACAATTATCGTGATGACATCAAACCTTGGTGTAGAAACACCAAAATCAATTGGTTTAACTGCCGCAAGTGAAGAAAGTCACTATGAAAAAGCTATTCATGCTCATTTTGCGCCTGAATTAATCAATCGTATTGATCGAATTGTACCATTCAGTCATTTAACGCAAGAACACATTATTCAAATTGTTGATTTGATGATGGAAGAAGTGATTGAAGGGTTAGCTGAAAAACAAATCACACTTACAATCTCTGAATCTGCTAAAAAATTCTTAGCAACAAAGGGATACGATCAAAAATTTGGTGCAAGACCTTTAGCTCGCGCCATTACAACACACGTTGAAGATGCAATCACCGATTTATTAATTGAAAATCGTGACCTTTCTACTATTTGTGTTGGAGCAAATGAAGATGTTTCTGCTTTAACCTTTGAAACAAAATAAAAAGTAGCTCTTATGAGCTACTTTTTATTTTGTTTTTTTTAACAAGTCTAACAGCTACATAGATAAATACAATTGCTATAACAGAAATGCCAATTGGTTTTGTATAATTTCCAGCTACACTTTCAATATCATCCCAATGTTGTCCTAGCTTCATACCAAGCGTAATAAACAAAATACTCCAAGGAATAGATGCAATTGCAGTAAGTAACGTAAACGTTTTAAACGACATTTTCGCCATACCAGCAGGTATGCTAATAGCATGTCTAACTACAGGAATAAAACGAGCAGTAAACACAACACCAGCCCCGTAACGTTCAAACCATTTTTCCGCCATTTCCACATGTTTTTCTTTAATAAATATGTACTTTCCATATTTTAATACAGCGGGTCTTCCACCAAAGTATCCTAACCAATACAAAAACATTTGCGCAAGCGTCCCGCCTATCACACCTGCAATCACAGCACCTATAAAGCTTACCTGTCCTGTTGATACTAAAAACCCGCCATACGATAACACAATTTCACTTGGAATAATTTCAATCATTAAACCAAGCGCAATTCCCAGATACCCAAGATCACTCAGTAGTGAAAAAACACTCATTATGAATTCATGCATCCTTTTTCCCCCTTTTTTTTGGTTTCTTTTTTTAATTGTTTAAAAACTTTTTCTTTCCTATTTTTTTCACTTAAACTCACGAATATATGCTTTTTTATGCTATAATTAAAGTATTAAAAAGAAAAGGATGATGATGAAAATGATCGCACAGCAAAACCGTTATGAAGAGTTAGTAGAATTACTCACAACGTATAATAAACACTATTATACACTTGATAATCCACTGGTTAGTGACAAAGAATATGACAAATTATATGATGAATTAGTCGCACTTGAAACAGCACATCCAGAATGGATGAGATCAGACTCTCCTACACAACGAGTAGGCGGAGAAGTATTAGATAAATTTGAGAAAAAAGAACATACAACTCAGTTGTATAGTTTGGATAAAGCGCAAAGCTTTGACGATCTTTTAAAATTTGATAAAGATGTGAAAAAAGTTGTGAAAAATCCGCAATACACAGTCGAACAAAAAATGGATGGTCTTGCTTTTGTGACAAGTCATACCCAACTATTCGAAGAATCTCGTACACGCGGAACAGGAAAAATTGGCGAAATTGTATCCAATCAAATCAAAACGATTAAAAGTATTCCGCTTCGCATTTCTTATCCACAAAAAGTGGAAGCACAAGGTGAAGTGTTTATGCCTCGTTCTAAATTTGTTGAATACAACAATAAATTACTAGAAGCGTTTCACGAAGAAGTTTCAGCACTTGGAACAGATATCAAAGAAGAAGATATGAGACGTCTTCAAAACAAATATGCACCTTTGAAAAATCCACGAAATGGTGCAGCAGGCGCATTACGAAATTTAGATCCAAAAATTACAGCAAGTCGTCCACTTGATGCATTCGTCTATAACGTTCCTTATATTGAAGGAAAAGAATTCGCTACACAAGCTGAGATGATGGACTTCTTAAAAGAAGAAGGATTTAAAGTAAACCCATATTTCCACGTATGTAATAGCATGGAAGAAGTGATCGAACTTATTAAAGAAATGGAAGATAAACGAGATGACTTAGATTGGGATATTGATGGGATGGTAATCAAAGTAAATGATTTAAAACAACGTGATTTACTTGGTTACACATCCAAATTCCCAAAATGGGCAATTGCGTATAAATTTGAAGCGATTGAAGAAAAAACAACGCTTCGCGATGTATCTTGGCAAGTGGGACGCACAGGTACTAGTAAATATCTTATTCAATTTTAAAGATATTTATATTTTTGCCGTCTAAATCCAAGCGTTACCTAAAGGATTTAGATTACGAACGGGGAAATTCGGTGAAGGCTCAGCGTATAATTATATTAATTATGACGGTGCTAATACCGAGAGGGCTGTTATCAACAGTCTTTGTAACGCATAGGAGTTGAGCGATATGAAAGCAAAAATACTCCCACGAGTCTCCGTTACCTTGGTAACTTTTAAAAAAGCAGGTACAAAATATATGCTATGCTGGATTAGAATTGACTAATCGATGAAAATGAGTGAAAACTCCAGAGGTCTAGATAAAAAACTAGACGTTAATAACAAACAGAAGCTAACCCCCCTTGCTCATTTAGATGCAGTCGAAATTGGCGGTGCAACGATCACCAAAGCAACACTTAATAACATGGATGATATTCATCGTAAAGGTGTAAAAATTGGTGCAGAAGTATTTGTCCGTCGTTCAAATGATGTCATTCCTGAAATTATGGGCATTGTTGAAGGCTCAACAGGAACTGATATTATCGCCCCAACTGAATGTCCTGAATGTAGTGGAAAACTTGAAAATGACGGCGTTCATTTATTTTGTAAAAACAGTTTAGAATGCCCTGCTCAACAAATCGGACGCATTGTTCACTTCGGTAGTCGAGAAGCCATGAACATTGACACATTTAGCGAAAAAACAGCGGAACAATTATGGGAAGCAGGTCTTTTACGCAGCCTGACTGATTTGTATCAATTAGATAAAGAAAAAATGATTACACTTGAACGTTTTGGGAAACGAAAAGCAGAAAAACTTATCGATGCCATTGAAGTTTCTAAGACGCGTCCACTTGATGCCTTTCTTTACGGTTTAGGTATTCGTCACGCTGGAAAAGGAACAGTGGAACGATTACTTCGTTATTACAACACATTAGAAGAAATTGCAGACGCTTCACTTGAGCAACTTTGTGAAATTGAAGATATTGGCGATGTGGTAGCAGAAAGCATTTATAATTTCTTCCGTAACGAGAAAAACCAACAAATGATTCAAGAGTTAAAAGATTTAGGTCTTGAAATGAAAAAAGCAGCGCCTATTCAAACATCAAGCAACAAATTTGAAGATATGGTGTTTGTGATCACAGGAACTCTTTCTCAGTCTCGAAAACACTTTGAAAATATTATCAAAGATAATGGCGGGAAAATATCAGGTTCTGTGACGAAAAAAACAAATTATGTTTTAGTAGGAGAAGATGCTGGAAGCAAAGAAGAAAAAGCAAACAAACTTGGCATTCCAACTCTTTCTGAAGAAGCATTTAATGAATTAGTAAATTCATAAAAAAGAAGCCTTTACGGCTTCTTTTTTATGAATTTACTACTTTACGAATTCTTTGACTTTTATTAAATATTTCTTTTACTTTTTCAATCTTTTTATATAATGATTCAGAAAGTTGAAAATCCACATTTTGTTTTATCTCCACTTGAAACCTCCATGCTTCTTTTCCATAAGGAATTTTTATTTCTAAAAAAACATTCCCTTCTTTCCCTGTCTGTGAAAAAATGTACGTAAATTCATCTCTTGTCAAAAACTCGTTACTCTTTTCTAAAAAAGAATATCTTTCGATTGTTTTTTGATATATATTTTCTTCTTCATCACTTACTATAAGGAAGAAACTTTTAATATCTTGAAACGTTTTAGGAAAATACAAACGATATTTTAATAAAGATAACGACATTTCTTCTTTTCTAAAAATATCAAAAATCATCCAATGATATAAAAATCGTTTATCGCTTATATCTTTTTTATCTAAGACAACCATTATTCTTACTTTTGGATACCTTGTACAAAGAGTTAAAACACACTCTTTCCACGTCATTTTTTGAACAAATTTTTTTTCTAAAATAAGAACATCGGGTTTCTTTTTTTCAATTAACCTAAACATTTTATCTTCATCTTTTGCTTCATAACACTTACATCTTTTTTCATTTAATTCATATGAATCTACTGTTGCAAATAATACTTTCATTTTATCTTCCTCCTGCTTGTAGGATCCGTTTTAACCGACTTTCCATTTCAAATACTTCTTTTGCTCGTTGTATTAACGGTTCTACGCTTTTTGGTATCTCCCCTTTATAACACACTTCTACATCGTATTTCCATGATTCCTTTCCACTTGGAATTAAGACAGAAAATGCATGATCGTTATCATTTTCTTCATCGGAAAAATAATATTCAACGGCATACTCTTCATCATGATAACTAAGAAAATATTTATTTTCTTCAAAAAATGCATATTTTTCAAGTATTTTCTTTATTTTAGCTAAATTGTTATTTCCTCCATAAAAACCTCGAACATCGCTAAATTTTAATGGATTTTGAAGTTGTTTTCCAACTTCCTTTTCCACTTCATTAGAAGATATGATTACATTAAATATAGTCCATTGATATAAAAAATTTCTCATTTTCATACTTTCTTCAGGCAAAACAATGATTATTATGACATTCGGATATCTAGTCCTAATTGTCAGTATATACGCTTGCCATTTCATTTTTTTTATATATTCTTTTTCTATAATCATGACATCTGGTTTTTTCTTTTCTATTAAGCTAAAAGAATGCTCTTCATCTTTTGCTTGAAAGCAAGTATGTACCGTTGAATGCAACCCATATGAACGATTTGACGCTAGTAGAATTTTCATTTTATTTCCTCCCATTGACTATTTTTCGTATTCGTTGTTGTTTTTCAAAAATAATACGAGCTTTTTCTATTTCTTTTTTTAATGTCTCTGGAACGTTCCCTGTCTCTTCTATCTTTATTTCTTTTTCCCACACATTATTCCCAAACGGAATCGATACTTCTATTTCAAAATCCGTTTCTTCAAAATAATAACTAACTATTCGTTGACTCATTTCTTTGATAACAAATGATGAATGATTTATTAAAAATGCGTAGGTATGTTCGTTTTTTTTCCATTTTTCTATCTCTTCTTCTGAAGGAGATGCCCAAGAAAGAGATATTTGACTAAACGTTTTGGGTCTTTTCAAACGATAATGCAATGTTTTCGCTGTACATTCTTTTTCTATTACCACATCAAATACCATCCAATGGTATAAAAAAGTACGATTATCGTTATTTTCTTTTTCTAAAATAAAAATAATTCGTACATCTGGAAATCGTGTTCTTAATTTTAATATGTATTCTCTCCATGATACGTATTCAAGAAACGTTTCTTGCATAACGATGACGTCTATTTTTTTATGAGATAAAATATCCCAAATTTCTTCTGCATTTTTTAGGTAATAACAAGCATGGATTTGTTGATTTATCTCATAACATTTTTTTGTGGCTAATAAAACATTCATTTCATTCTTCCCCCTCATCCTAATATTTTTCTTAAACAAATATTTATACTTAGCTTATAAAGAAAAGCCTCGTTCAAAACAAAATTTCCGCAAGGATTTTTTGACATCTACTTTTAAACATGTTAGTACTTTTTATAAGTGAGGTGTTAGTAGTGAAAAACAAAGGAATTGTTTTCAATTTCACGTTTATTTTTATTATCTTTTTTATTCTTTTACTTTCTTCCAACATCCTTTTTCTTTATTTGAACACCAAACAAACCGCCCTTACCGCAATTAAAAGCGTAAGTGTTCAAAATGCCAGTCATTTCGCAGAACAAATTGATGCAAAAGCCTATGAACGTTTTTTAAAAAATCCAACGAAAAACGATGATTACTGGCGTGTACGTAATCAATTAAATGCATTACGCGAAATTTATGGTTCGATGTTTTTATACACAGTTGGAATAGATGAAGATAAAAAAGTACGAATTTTAATTGACGGTCAGCCAAAAGGTTCTAATGTAGCGTCTCCTATTAATGAACTTACAATTGATCATTACAAAGAAGTAGCACCTGTACTAGAGGGAAAAAATATGTCTGTTCCTATTAAACATGATCCTAAATACGGTGATTTTCTTTCTGTATTTGTTCCTATTAAAACAGAAAAAGGAAATGTCATAGGTATTCTTGCTTTAGATGTTAGCGCAAACACTGCTTCTTCGATTATTTCTTCGGCTTTAAAAAGCGATTTCGTATTATACTTAGGATTAAATATTGTGTTATTACTTTTATCAATCTTTTTCCTTATATATATAATCAAACGTCATTTATCTTCCTTGCATCACGTTAATACATTGGCTCAATCTGTTTCAACTGGGGATTTAACCATTTCCATTCCTAAAAAACATAAAAATCGCGAAGCGAAAAACGAAATTATTCAATTACTCTCTGTTTTTTCTCATATGTTGAACAGTCTTCGAACCATTATTAATCAAACAAAAAGCCAAAGTTTAACGGTTTCAACTTCCTCTTCTCAATTAGCAGCAAGTTCGGAACAGTTAAGCGATAATAATCGACGCATGTTATCGATGATTAAAAAAATGAACAAAGGGCATCATAACCAATTAACTCTAACAAATGAAAGTTTACATTCGACACAAGGAGTGTTAAAGGGAATGACAAACATTGTAGAAGCCACACGTTCAGTTTTAGATATTGCAAATCAAAGCACAAAAGAAGTTGATAACGGAAAACAATCCATTGATAATATTTCAAAACAAATGCATCTTATTCAACATGCTGTAAAAGATTCATCCCAAGTGGTCGAAACATTAAAAAACAAATCAAAAGAAATTAATCATATTACTGAAATGATTACAAATATCGCCAATCAAACAAACCTTTTATCTTTAAATGCTGCCATTGAAGCAGCACGCGCTGGCGAACACGGAAAAGGATTTGCGGTTGTAGCGGATGAAGTAAAAAAATTAGCAGACCAATCTGCGCAATTCGCCAAACAAATTAATACCATTATCGAAAGTATTCAACTTGATACCGAACAAGCCGTTTATAAAATGGAGATAGGAGAAAAAGAAGTGGAAAAAGGAAATACATTAGTAAAAGAAACGGAATATACATTTCAATTAATTTTAGAAACGTTTGAAAATGTTTCTTCTTCCATCCAAAAAGTTTCTTCCATTACGAATGAACTGAGCAATCAAACGTCATACGTTACAGTAAATATTCATCATTTAAAAGAAATAGCAGCTGAAAATCAAACGTTAGCCCAAAACGTTTATGACATTTCCGACGAACAGCAACTTGCTACAGAGGAAATTTCTCAAGCAGCTCAATCATTAAATGAAGCAACAACCGAATTAAATGAATCAATTAAACAATTTAAAACAACATAAAACATCGAACATGTTCGATGTTTTTTTCCAACCTTTTTATTTGACGAATAGATCAAAAGTTTATAATATACAAAAAACGCTATAAGAAAGGAGAGGATTTTTTTGAACGAAACCCAGCATTTAATTAGACGAAACAAACTAACTTTTCTCATTTCCCTTCTTTTCTTTCTATTCACCGCCACGCTGAATATTATTGAAAAAGAATCCCTTCTTTTGGTCTTTTTATTACTTTCGATGGGAGCTGTCTCACTTAGTTTGTTAGGTTTATTTATTTTTTACTTAAAAAAATTTCATACATTTAGTATGTATTTTATTACAACGATGGGACATTTTATTTGGTTTTTCTATTTACTTTCCCATACTTCTTTAAATGGTTTCATTTTTATCTTTATTTTTTTAATTATGGCGATTGTGTATCAAAATAGCTTATTAATCCTTTATTTAAGTTTTTTATCTGTTGGTTCTACATTTTATTTCTTTTATAATTACGGACAGGAGATTTTTGGAGGTTATGACGTTGTTCACTCCTCTAGCTTAGTTTATACAACATTTGTTCTTGTCGTGATTACTTGTTTTATGTATTTTCAAGCTAAATCTTCTGAATTGCTTCGAAAAAAATTAGAACAAAATGCCCATGAAACACAAAAACAAAAAGAAGAAGTAGAATCCCTGTTAAAAGATATTCATCAACAAAATAAAGCTCTTACTTCTTACAGTGTTTTATTAGAAGAAAAAACAAATTCTACGCAACAATCGTTTCATCACACGTTTGAAAACTTCAAACATGTAAACGATTCATTTTCACAACAAAACGGTTTAATTGAAAATATTTTTGATCAAATAACGGAATCTTCTAATGAAATTACAGAAGTTCAATCATTTTCAACTTCTATTATAGAAAAAGCAGAAGATACCAAACAAACACTTTTACAAACAAAAGAAAATATTAACGAACTTCACGAAACCATGAAAAAAGTAAAAGGAACTGTTAGTAAAAATGTAAAAAATTCAGAAACACTCACATTTCATGCGCACGAAATTAGTTCGATTATTAATAGCATTAATGCTATTACTTCGCAGACAAATTTACTTGCCTTAAATGCTAGTATTGAAGCAAGTCGAGCAGGAGAAAACGGAAAAGGATTTATGGTTGTAGCCAATGAAATTCGAAAACTTGCGGATTCTTCTTCAGAAAGCACAAAAATTATTACACATATTTTAGATAAAATTACAGAAGAAACTGCAAATAATAGACATCAAACTGAAAAAAGTTACCAAGAAATTGAAAAAGGAGAACAAGTAAGTCAACAAAGTGCCGCCTTTTTTGCCGAACTTTTAACAAAAAATGAAGAAACCTATGAAGCCATTTCTTCTATTTCTGAAAAAATAGATTTATTAAAAACCATTTCAACCACCATTCATCAAAATGTTTCGACTATTCATAACGTTTCTAATCAAAACAATACTTATCTTCATGAATTACAACAAGATTTTTCATCCGTTCAAGAAATGATCGAACAATTATCACATGATTTTGAACAAATTAAAACAAAACAACCGTGATTTACTTTTTCACGGTTGTTTTGTTTTTCAAATAATCTAATAAATTATTTGCTTTTTCTAGATATTCTTTATCTCCGAACCATTCATATAATTTTTTATAATCATTATATGCATCTAGTACCACATCAATTGAATACAATCCTTGAGGTGTTAAATTTTCTCCTACTTCTACTTTTATTTCTTTTGTATGTACATTTTTCAACTTGTATAAAACCCGTTTTTCTTTTACTCCTTTGTGATACGTCATTCGTTTTTCATACCCTTGTATTTCATAAAGATCTGTTTTCCCAAAAATTTGAACATATTCACCTAATGTAAATTCCATTTTTACACCCCCATTACTTCTTTATCTGAACTTTTTCATCAAAATTTTAATTATTTTACAAAAAAGTTTGACAATTCCTTCTCTATCTTGTAAAACAAGATAGCAAAAAAAGGAGGGAGAAATATGGTTGAATTTCTTCGTTTATTATCAGGATCAGTTTTTGGCATCTCTATCTTATTTATTTTTTATTTTGGATTTCATTATGCCTTTTACACGTATGACTTCCATGCAATAATCCAGCTACATAAAAAACTTCGACTTTTTCTTATTCTTATGATTCTTTCGACTATTCTTTTCGTTATTTGTAAGTATGTATAATTAACTATCTTGCAAAGCAAGATAGTGAGAAAGGAGGTAATGATGCACATTTTTCAATTATGTTTAGGGATTTGGTATGGTATTTCCACTCTCATGTTTATTTATTTAGTTTTTGATCAAGTTACAGGACAAAAAAGTCTTCCTATCCCAGATTCCATAAAAAAACGAATTTGTTTTTGGCATCTCATGATGTGGGTTTCGTTTATTGCATTTTTTTGTTCTAAATTTCTTTAAAAGGAGGTGAAAAGATTGGGACAGACAATATTTATAATATGTATCAGTATCATTTTGCTTGCCGTTTTATACGTTTTATACATGGGTTTTTCTTTTTTCCATTATAAAAAGTTGCAAGCAGCAGAAGTCATGGCACGGTTTTTAATCGTTTCAGTTGTGATTATGATTTGTTTAATTCCTGTTTTGATTTACATTTTTTTATAAACATCTATCTTGTTATACAAGATAGAAACGAAAGTAGGTGATGTTATGTCCGATAAAACACAAATGTTAAAAGGGATACTAGACGGATGTATTTTATCCATTATGTCCAAAAATGAAGTGTATGGATACGAACTAAGTGAAAAATTAAAAAACAGTGGTTTTTTTGAAATTAGCGAAGGTAGTATTTATCCTCTTTTATCTCGTATGCAAAAAGAAGGCTTTATAGAAGGAACATTTAAAGATTCTCCAGACGGTCCAAAACGCAAATATTATCACGTAACAGAAAAGGGACTTCAAACATTAGAATCATTTAAAAAATCTTGGAATGAGCTTCAAACTAACGTTAATAACATTTTAACTAAAGGAGGCGACTAAAATGTTAAAAACACACGAATTACATCAGTTAACTGTTAATCGAACAAAAGAGTTAACACCTCAAAACAAAGAATATTATATGAGTATGAGTAGTTATATCCGAACTAGCAATGTTTCTCCAAAAGAATCAGAAGAGTTATTGCTTGAAATACTTGATCATTTACTTTTGGCTCAAAAAGAAGGAAAAAGTGCCGAAGATGTTTTCGGTAAAACACCGCAGCTTTATTGCAATGAATTACTTGAAAATACATCACCTTTTCCGTTTGGACAAAAACTGTTTTTTTATAGTTTTCTTTGGATTTTATCGTTTAGTCTTATTTTAATTACCACAATTACCGAACATGCCCACAGTGTTTTTCTTGTTGACGCACTTGAATCTTTCCTTTTATTAGGCGGCTTTCTTTTCATCCAGTGGTGGGTTCATAAAACTAGTTTTATGTGGAAAGCAAGTATCCGTTTACTTCTCACTTTATCTATTGGATTTACGGGATTTGTTGCTTTGTGGATTAGTTTTCAGTTTCTCCAACATACATCCGTTCATCTCATTTTATTTGTTTTACCTGTTTGGAGTAAATTAGTGTTCTCGTTTTTATGTCTGATCACAGGCATTGTGTTATACAAAGGAATGATAACAGGATGGAAACGATAAGTATTATTATCAGTATGGTGTTTATGTTATTTAATGTAGGGGCGCTTATTTATGGTGGGTTTAATTACACCACTTTCCAAGCACCTCCAGAAGAAACGGAAAAAGCAAAAACAACGATTATTCAAAGTGGCTTATCTCTTTTTATTGGTATGTGCGTCATTGTAGGCATGAAATGGTATTCTACGACGTTAGAAACGCTTGTTTTTTATCTCTTTTTAGGAAGTTATATTCTTTTTTATCTCTTTTCTTTTTATTTTTTTCTGTTAAAAGAAAGGAATAGTCAGAATTTTATAAAATTAATACGTATCATCTTGGAATGCTTATTATGGATTTGTTTTATTCAGTTGGTGTTTTTTCGATGAATATGCTATTTTGGTCACAAGTCATTAGTTTCATTTTTTTACTTTTAGCGCAATTAAATGCTGTGTATCAAAGTTTTAAATACACGTCTTGTTGTTGTGATCCAAAAGTAATTGAAACCGCTAGAAGCGGCATTATTTTTTCAACGCTTGTTAGCCTTGGTTCAACAATCGCGCTTCTCTCCATGATTTTTTATAAAGGATGGGATTTTCATACGTTAGATGTATGGAAAATGATTAGTAGTTATGTAGGAATTGGTGCACTCGTTGTTTCGATCATCAGTTATTCCTTAATGTACGTTCGAGACTTCTTTCTTGGTTTATTTCTTGTTTCATTTTTACTCATTTTTCTTTCTTTTGATTTCTTTTTATTTTTATTTTCCTTTTTCTGAATATTCATGATATACTGGTAGTACAAAAATGATAAAGGGGAGATTACATATGGAAAATCCACATGCTCAATTTCAATTATTAGAAACGATTATTCAAGGATACAAAAACAATGAACAGCTTCCAGCCGTTGATCGTCATCAGTTAGTTTTATTAATTGCAGCAAAAAAAGAAAATCTTTTAATGGAAATCGACTTGGCTTTAGATAATCGAGATGAATCTCTGTTTTACTCATTAACAAACGAATTAAACGAAATTATGACGTTTGAAAAAAACGAAGTGCTATAACACTTCGTTTTTTCTTTTTACATAATCCAATAACTCACGTTCAAATGTAGCTATTCCTTTTGAATTGATAAACACAAAAGGCACTTCTTGTTTTTTCGCATATTTATACGCAACCCGAAAATGATCATGCGCCACAATTTCTGTTAAAAAAAAGACGACTTCACTTTTACTAATCGCTCCTTTAATTAACAAAAAATCATCGACCGACACATATACACATTCTCCTTGGTATTTTTCAATTGTCTCACGATACCATCTTTCTCGATTTCCTCCTATCACAGCAATTTTCTCTCCTTTTAACGTCCATTTCTTTCTCTCTTGTTCTGTTATAATCGTTTTTTCAATAACAGGCTGCGACAAAGCTATAATCGTTTCTGCATATAAAGCTCTTTCTTCTTGGAATTCTTCTTTTTGTTTTTCTAATTGATTTTTTAATAAAATAATTTCTTCTTTTTTTTCTTTTTTCAATGCAATTTGTTGCGCTAACTCTTGTTGTATTTTTTTTATTTTTTTTT